>Ga0265301_10002903_pt1 | contig 19001 bp, 31 predicted proteins | sample AusTroGonzalo_MG_2_FD_193488 | JGI IMG/M metagenome (GOLD analysis project Ga0265301, IMG submission 193488) | Bovine rumen microbial communities from tropical cattle in Woodstock, Queensland, Australia - Gonzalo_04 | ecosystem: Host-associated > Mammals > Digestive system > Stomach > Rumen ... | reverse complement strand
ACAGACGGAGGTATGCGGAAACCGTTGCCGGGATGCTTGTAAAAGGCGTGAAACTTATTATCTGCGCTTGTGTACTGGAAAAGATTTGGCTTGTTATCGCCTATATTTTCAGCGAACCATTTTTGACCATCAGGCCCGTCCACATCTACGCAGACCACGCCGCTAATTTCACCGCACACAAGGCCAATGTTTATTTCTGGTTTCTTGTCAAACCATTCTTTAATTTCGTCAGGGGTAGCCCTACGCTCCTGATACGGTTTCCACACGCCTTTTATGCGGACAGATCCGTTCTCAACAACGCGCTCTTGCGGCAGGCAAGGGCCGTATGGATTCTTGTCGTTAGGAACAAGCGGAATAACGGAGCAACCTTCTGATTCCAGCCATAGAGCCGATTCAAGTCTAGTCACGGGAATCCCCCCTTGCGTAATCTTCGGGAACGCCACGCTTGACAGCCTCGGCAATCATTTTTTCTTCGCGGATATTGTAATCTTCGTCTGTTTCCCCGTCGTAGTATCTCGGCCCCCAAGGCCCGTATTTCTCCGCGATTTCATTCATAATCAGGTGATGCTCTCGATGCGGGTCAACCCATACGGGAGCAGGTTGCGCGTCATCATCTTCCCAGCCTTGCTGATTCAACCATGTTGACATATGGGGAACATATTGCCCGTTATCTTTTGTCCAGTCCGCGCATTGAGCCTCCGTCTGTATGCGTTCCAGTAGGTTATCTGGAAGTATCCCTGCTTTCTTGGCTTTCACATAAGCCTTGAATGCAGCACCTTTCGACTTGTGCTTTGGATAAGCAGACCACAGCTTTTCAAAATCTTCTGGATACCCATTCCCCCCTTGGGGGGTAAGGGGGGTATTATATATATTATTCTTATTCTTATTCTTGCTACAATTCGCTAGGCATTGCTTATCGTCGCTAGCATTTGCTACATCTTCGCTAGCGTTGCTAGCCATTGCTAGGCGTTCCTTAGCATTCCTAGCTTTTGCTAGACCGCCTAACTTTCCGCTTTCTTTGTATTTTCCAGATTTTGCTTCAGCTCGTTCATTGAAAAAATCATAACCTTGTTTGAGATATGAAAATGCCAATTCGCATACTGGATCATCAAAAGAGTAATCTTCCCCGGCATTGTAGCAGTAGCTTGCCTCAAGGATTTTACCCTTTTGTTCGTAGGAAAGATTTTTCAATGGAAGGTACTTATCGAAGTAGACAAAGAATCCGTTTTTTGGCATAATGTCTTTACTCCTCAAACGGTTTGACGCTATTCATGCCTTAGCCCCGGTTGACGCGCCGGGGCTTTTCTATTCCTCAATCACTTTCTCGCATTCAGGACACTGAACGCAGGCTTTCGCCTTATAGACCCAGCCGTGATGGAGCTTGCAATAGCGCAGATGCGGGGATTGCTCGTGCCATTGACGCACGATTTCCTCCGGCGTTCTGTTGGGGTCTTGATCAGTAGCGCCAGCCTCTTTCGCCGTCCATTTCAGACGACAGACTATTTTCACCGCCGCCCCCGCCAGTACGACAGAATCAAGAGCGCGAAAGTCAGGCAAGTGCCGATGACGGCCAAAAGGTCAATCTGCGTCATTAGCTATTCACCGCCAGACATTCCTTTGCCTTCATCACGATCCAATCAGCCGTCCGAGGGCTAATGGAATTGCCTGCGCTAACCTTGGCGCGAAGCATACGATAATAGGCAGGCGTGTACGCTATCGCCACCGCCGCCCGCGAATGATTGCCGTATGTTTTCTTCAAGATTTCAAAGGCTTTTTTGAGTTCCATCCCTTTTCTCCGTTTGTATTGGCGGATTATAGCAAAATAGTTGCTACCTATGCAAGCATTTTTTTTGCGGTTGTTTTTTCGACTAGCAAAAAAGAGGATGAGGCTATGGAAAAGTTCATTTTTGAGCGTTGTTTCGTTTGGTATGTGTCACGGCAATACCAGGAGCTAGGAATGAATCATTCCCAGTTCGCAGCCTTAATTTTCCCAAACCATTCTTCACCGTCTGCCCTTTGGCGGGCGACAAGGAACGGCGTCAATGACAAGTTTCGTGGATTGAGTTTGGAAGATTGTCTAGCTTGTGCCGAAGTTCTTTCTATGGATATTGAAAGCCTGTTTTGGAATGTCCGGCAGACCCTCAAGAGCGGATGGACACTGGCGCAAGATGTCAAGAATGAATCCACCGAAAAGGGGAGACCTCGAAAGCAAAAGACGAAGGAATAAACCCCGCCTTGGCCCCCTCACAGAAAGTTTTTTTCTGGAAAAAATTAGCTTTCACAAGCACTTAAAACTTTTTTTCACTGATAGCAAAAAAAATGCTCTTTTTAGCTTGACCTGTAGCAAATAAATTGCTAGTTTGAACTTGCGAACGGGGACGAACCCCGAAAGCTCATTAACAATTAGCCCGGATGAAGCATTCAAGCCCACGAGTTAGCGGACAGCTACCGAGGCCCGTGGTGAGATGCGGACGGATACGCGCTTGGGGCATCCCGACCAGGGCGCGAAACATGATTGATATTTCTAGAGGGTAGAGGGTTACAATCTGTAACCAACTCACGCCCTCTATGGGAGGGGCGAGCCGGGGAAACATCATGTGCGTTGCCATCGCTAATGATTGTTCGTCCGCCCCGTAGGGCGCGTGACCCTGTGCCTGCGCCTCTGTTTGGGAGGGGGAGTAAGAGCCGAATCCCAACAAGCGCAGGCCCTCTTTTAATTATCGGAGGATGACATGACAGACGCTTTAATGCACCTTGCTGGAATGGTTGTGTATGCGACGAGCGTATTTGTGTTCACAATTTCAATTTTTTGCTGGGGGATGTAATGAACGATTGGAAGAATCTGACAAATCTTGCAATGGATTTCAACAAGAAGTTGCTCGCACACAACGGCGAACTAATGCACGAAAGCGCGAAGCGATACAGCCTTCTTTCGGCATCACTGCGCAAGCTTCATCTTATGTCGTTGAAGTACGCATTGCTAAAGAAGCAGTTACGGAGTGCATCATGAACGCCACAATGCAAGGCTTTCTTATGGGATTAGCCGCGCCTATCATTCTAGGAGCTCTATATGTACTTGTGAGGATGATATGAAGATACCCGATATGCCTGATACATTTTATCCTGATGAACCTCTTGAGGAACGCATAAATAGATGGCTGACGCTTGAAGCAGAGGCCGAAGAAGTGCAGCGGCACGAGGCCGTGAAGTACGACAATCCGAGGCCGCCGAAGTTGCCTTTTTGGATGCGCGAATGCACAAATGAATCAGCTTTGAGAATGTGGGGGGTTATGTGATGAATATGTATGAAGAAACCATAAAGATGCAGAAAGAACATATCGACGACTTGCGGATGATAATAAAGGAATTACAAAAGGCAAACGCCATACTGTACGCCGAGCTTTTAGCCCGAAATGCTGGGGAAGTAGAAAGGGCAGAAGTTAGGCGTTCCGAGTATTATAAGATAAAGGAGCTATAATATGTGTTTTACTGGATGGTGCCCGCACGAACGGTACTCGTATTCACAGGAAGATTGCATTTGTAAGAAGCCTTCCGGGTGGCCGTGTCCGATGGATATGAGCGAAGAAGAATATGATGACTACAACGAAGAAGATTACGAGGACAATGAAGATGTGCGAAATACAATCAATGCAGAGTAACGATATAGGTGAGCTTGCAGGCGCACTTGCCGCAGCACAGGCCGAACTTCCCGCCGCAATTAAAGGTTCGGTCAATCCCCATTTACGCAATAAATACGCTGACATTAACAGCGTTTACACCGCCATCCGCGAGGTGTTGCCCAAGCACGGCTTGGCAGTGATTCAAACTATGTTGCCCACAGACGGCAGCAAGGCGCATGTCCGAACCATGTTAGCCCACAAGTCCGGGCAGTGGATCGCCGGGGAATGTGTCATGCCTCTTGACCGTCAGGGGGGAGCGCAGGGCATGGGAAGCGCAATTACGTATGCACGGCGTTACAGCTTATCTGCCATAGTGGGGATCGTCACGGAAGATGACGATGACGGTAATGCTGCGCAAGGGAGAGTTCAAAAGCAAAACGCCCTACAGGATAGGGAGAACGCCAAAAAAAATAACCCGGAGCCTATGAGCAAGGAACAGTCTAGCGCACTAATGGCATATCTGACTAAAAAGCACGGGAATAACCGGGATGCCTACCTTGCCGAGCTTTCAGAGTTCTTTGAACGCAAGATTACGTCAAGCCGCGAACTGACAAAGACAATGGTTAGCCAGTTCCTTGATGTTGTTATGAATAATCAGTCGCAGGAGGCGTACTAATGGCTAGTGTAAATAAAGTTTTTATTATAGGGCGACTTACAAGAGACCCTGAATTAAGAAATATGCAAAGTAATTCTGCAATCTGTAATATGAATATAGCTACAGATGAAAGCTATACAAACAAAGACGGGCAGAAAATAAATAAATCTGAATTTCATAAAGTTACCTGTTTTCAAAAACAGGCCGAAAATTGCGCTAAGTTCCTACACAAAGGGAGTTTGGTTTATGTCGAGGGCAGTTTGCAAACCCGTAAGTGGCAAGACCAGCAGGGGCAAGACCGATATATAACAGAAATAAAAGCGGAGCGCATACAATTTTTAGACAACAAACAGCAACGCCAGCAAGAGACGCAGACAGAAGATAAGCTAATGTTTTAACTATCATTGCGCTGTGTCGTGATGCACAGTGGGGCTTTGCGGTGTGAAGTGACGCAAGGTTGAGCACTGTATGGTTTTGTGTGCCTATGATGGGCAGTGCAATGCAAGGCAAGGCAAGGAAACAAATTTCTTACGGCGATGCAAGGTGTGGCGCGGCGTTGTGATGCCGGGTAATCCTGCGCCTAGTGTTGCGATGTTTAGTAAAGTTCTGCAAGGCTAAGAAACAAATTTTTTGACGCTATGTGGGGCAATGCAGGGCGCTGTTTTGCGTCGCAAAGTAAACCAGAGCAAGGAGTTCTTATGCTTAACATCCATGTTTCAATTGAAGGTGTAACCCCTATTTTGATGAATCGTTTTACCGAAGAAGCGGAAGTCAAAGTAAGTTCCGGCACTTCAGCCGTACAGCTTGGCAACAAAGGAACGCCACGCGAACAGGCCGCGAAAAAGACATACTCTGATGAAAAGGGCAATCTTTATATTCCAGGCCCTAACATCTTTGCTTGCATAATAGAGGCTGGAAAGTTTCATAAGGCAGGAAAAAGTAAGATAACGACAAAAAAGAGCAGCCTTATCCCAGCAGGCATAGCGTTATCTGAAATTATATGTCCTCTTGGCACAAAAGATTTTGAAGTCGATAGCCGTTCCGTTGTCATACCAGCCACAGGGGGGCGCATTATGGCACATAGGCCGCGCCTTGATGAATGGAAATTGTCTTTTACCTTAGAAGTCGATGATACAATGTTTGCCGCTGAATTGGTACGGCAAATAGTAGATGACGCAGGCCGCAAGGTTGGTCTTGGCGACTTTCGCCCTGATAGAAAAGGCCCGTTTGGAAAGTTTGTTGTAACAGAATGGAGAATCGAAAAAGAGCGTAAAGCAGCATAATTTTTATGCAGGGCGGAACTATGTGGGGTAAAGCCCTGTACGGCCGAGTGGGGTAAGGCCCGGCGTGGTGGTGCTTTGTAAAGCGTAGCAAGGATAAGGGGAGATCATTCTCCCCTTTAATTTAAAGGAAAATTTTACATGAAAAATGTCTTGCATGTAGGCTGTGGGGGTCATCATATAATTGGCCTTCACGGCTTTTCAAAAGAGGAATGGCGAGAAATCAGGCTAGACATTAACCCAGCCGTAAAGCCCGACATTATCGCCTCAATGATAAGTATGCCCGAAGTCGCAGACGATTCCATTGACGCCATCTATTCAAGCCACAATCTTGAGCATCTTTACCCGCACGAAGTGCCGAAAGCCCTTGCGGAGTTTAAGCGCGTTTTAAGAGATGACGGCTTTTGCCTGATTATCGTGCCAGATATTTATGAGGTTGCAAAGCTGGTGGTGGAAGGGAGATTGACGGCACCAGCTTATTTTTCAAGTGTTGGACCAATAACTCCTCTTGATATGATGTATGGTTATCAGCCTAGCATAGCGCAAGGGAATTTGTACATGGCTCACCATACAGCTTTTACAATGGATAGCCTGCGTGATGCCATTTCTCAATTTTTCCATCCATCTATGTTGCAAAGAGGCAATTTTTCCATCGTTGCCTTTGCGACAAAAGGCAGCTATGACCCTCAGCAAATGCTAAATATAGTACACTCATTTTTTTAGGAGGCGTGATGAGGGATGAAAAAGAAACATGGATAGGCAATGACTTAAACGAAAATAACGCTTTTCTAATGCACTCATTAAGAACAATTCTTTTTGATATATATGTAAAGAGAGAGGAAATAAAGTCAGAACTTTCAGTAGGAAGTTTTGATTTTCATATGCAAGAATTTCAAGAACAGTGGTTTAAAATATTTGACAAGGATTTGCTTAGGAAACTTGTTAGACATTCAATAAAGGCGCACATGGATGCATACTTTAATGTAGACTTGCCATATCCTATGATTGAAGGCTATCTCACAGAGTGCATGATATCTTTAGACAGAATATTTCAAAAGGAGGCGTATAATGCCAACAATGAAATCGCTTCAGGAAGAAATTAGCAACATGCTCTCCGTCAATGATGAGGATTTAACGGAAGAACAAAAGAAGATGATGGATGCCTACCTTGACGAATTAGGCCATGCTGAAAGCGAAAAGATTGACGGTTTTGCCGCCTTCATCCGAGAAGAAAGCTACAGGGCAAAATACTATGCAGAAGAAGCCAAGCGTCTCGCGAACAAGGCCAAGACGGCAGAGGGCCGCATATCTTTCTTGAAGGCCAAATATCTCAACATAATGCGTGAAAACGGCGTGTCAAAGATAAAGGGCAACGCCTACACATTGAGCATCAGGCATATCCCGCATGTTGTCGTTGACGATGACGCGCAACTTGACGACCTGTATATGCGTATCATTCCCGAAAAGAGGGAGCCTGATAAGGTCGTCATCCGTGAAGCGTTGAAAGGGGGCGTTGAAATCCCCGGTTGCAGATTAGAACAGACGGACAGCCTGCAAATCAGATAGTAAATCTGCGGTGGACGCCGTGCCGGAACCGTGGTGGCTCCTTTTCCACGGGGCGCGAGAGAACGGCGGGGTTGTCATCATCCTCCAGACAGGCCCTCGGCATGGTAAGGTGTCGGGGGCCGTCCAATCTTACGAGGGCATCATGGGAAAGTTTATCGACTTGACAGGCCAGAGATACGGCGCATGGCTTGTATTGCGTCAAGGCGACAAAACACGGCATGAGGCAATGTGGATATGTCGTTGCGACTGCGGAACGGAAAGGGAAGTGTCAAGCCGTAATCTCCGGCACAATAAATCCACAAGTTGCGGTTGTCTGACAGCGGCAAAAAAGCGGGCGCACAATCTCATACACGGGGAATCATGCCCGGATACGCCCCTTTATCGTGCATGGCGACACATCCGTTGCCGTAGCAGTCGCAGAAAGAGCGCGCCTATCCCTGTCTGTGACGAATGGCAGGACTACTGGACTTTCGCTGAATGGGCGAGAACTCACGGATACAGGCAGGGGCTTATTTTGTCCAGAATTGACATAGGCAAAGGGTGGTACCCGGAAAATGCCTGCTTCAAGATAAAGATGAATTCGCCGCGGGGAAATGTTCGCAAGTTTCCTCCCATACCCAAGCTAGACAAAAACGGCAAGAGAAAAGCATGAACATACCCGCATGGAGAACAATAGTGGCAAATGCCATGTGGAAAAGTCAGAAGCCGGGGGGATATGTCACACGCGAAGAGATTGACGCCATGTCAAGGGCATTGAAGGAAGAGATGTTAGCCTACCTAGAAAGCGGAAAGCCCTTGCATTTTAAGGGGTCTCAAGAACTAATTTTAAAACCGAATTACAGAAAAAAGGTGAAAAAATGTGGACAAACCCAGCCGTCCAGCGGTGCCGAGCAGAGTTAGCATTGAACGCCGCTGTAAGGATATTCGACCGCTTTCACAAGGCGAAGATCCCTAGCAAGCCGTTCAATACGCAACTTACGAAGTGCCTTAAATGGCACTGGGAATGCACACGAAACTTGCCAGCCGTCCGTATGCCCCAAGCAATGTGGGATGTTACGAAACGACGCCTGAAAATGCTTGCCCCGTACTTCGACACGGGAAAGGCACAGAATCAGGAATACGCCGCAGAACAGTGGTGCATATTGGCAGGCGTTGCCGGGCATCTTATCATAGATGTTTATGTTTGTTGCCCTGATTATTCCAACAAGAATTGGCGCTATCTGTCAGACACAACGGACACTCTTTGCCTTAATTACCTATATCCTTTGTTTCCAGAAGCGGAAGAACAAGCCTGTAAAGTGTGGGAAAAGATACGGGCATGATTGACAACGCTGAAAAATAATATACACTTTTCTTGTGGCAGACTTTCCGTGATGTAGAGTACACGAAAAGTCGAAGGCCGTTCCCAGCAGGCAAACAGGGAGCGGCCTTTTTCTTTTGGAGGAAAAATGACAGACACCGAACTTTCATCCCTTGAATCCGCCGCCAAGGCAGCAACGCCGGGGCCGTGGAGAACTGCCAAAGCTGAATTTTTAGAAAATGCCGACATAGTAAGAACGGCATGGAAAACAACAAACCCAAAGGTATGCGACCACATACTCTTTGACAACTGTTGCTTTGGCAAAGATAGGCGCGGACACATAAGACTGTTTGAATCAAGCGGCCAACAATGGCGTGAGAACGCCGCCTTTATCGCCGCCGCGAACCCCGCCGCAATCCTCTCGCTGGTTGCCGAGCTGCGGCAAGCGAAGGCAGAACGGGATTGGTTGGCAGACTATATCGCCACTTTGACTGGGAAAAAGTCATACAACACAAAAGAACATTGGATTAAAGCCGCAAAGGAGGCCACATGTCAGAAGTGACTTTTGAACCGTTCCAAAAGGTGCTGGTGCGGGATTTTGACCATAACGAATGGAAAATCAATTTCTTTGAAAGAAAGTGCGGCGATTACTTCCTATGTTTTTCTGGAAATTGGAAACAGTGCATCCCATACAATGACGAAACCGCACACCTTCTCGGCACAACCGACAGCCCCACGCCGCCGGAGCCGGAGTTTAAGTGGGGCGACCACGTTGAGGTATCGAATGATAGAATCACATGGCGAAGAGCTATTTACTATCGGTTAGTAGCCGACTCTCAATATCTTCATTCTGCTTTGAAAAAAGATGGGTTGTTCAGTTTTCAATACTGCCGCCACGCTGATTGGTAGGGGGATGAGATGCCTGACGTACTGAAATGGCCTATTATGCCACGCCGCTTGCTGTGGACGCGGGAGAAGCCGACAGAATCGGGATATTATTGGAGCCGCTTCCTGAAAGACGACCTTTGCATCGTTTTTGTATATGTCGAATCTGACAGTGAGTTTTTTGAAGTACCCGGCGAAAAAGGAAGATGGCCGCTGTCTCAAGACGGCATTATGTGGGCTGGGCCAATACCTGAGCCGGAGGAACCATGAGCGAATCCGAACTTAAAGACGAGATACGGCGCATCATGCCAGAGCGAAATAAGCTGTTAGAACAGTTGGCAGCGATTGACCGCCGCATTTTGGAATTGGCAGGGCTTGAACAAGATAAGTCTACGCGAAAGCCACCGAAGAAAACTCTTTCTCGCGACCTTTTCAGGAGGGCTTGCGGGGCATAGGGGTTAAACATGAGCGTCCATTATTTTAAGCCACGTGGGCTATGGTTCAGTAAGTGGAAGGAAGATGGACGCGAACGGCGCCGTTATTTTCGCACACAGGCCGAGGCACAGGCATTTGAAGCCGACCGCATCCAAGAACAGGCACAGAACGACCGTTTGACGCTGGGAGAGCTAACAGCTTGCTTTTTCCGTTCCCGCCCAGACTATCATCACCACACAAAGGGGCATATTGTCCGATGCCTTGCAGGCCATGAAACTCCAGATGGACAGCATATCGACGGTGACGGGGAGTTCCTGCGGGACAAGTATGCAGACGCCCTTACAAGACGCGACCTTGAAGCATTGCGGGAGAATTACAGGGCCAGAGGCGTATCGAATAAGACAATCAATACGCGCACGGCATACCTCAAGGCCATTCTAGCCTGGGGCATAGATCAAGAGTTAATCCCCTTGAATCCGTGGCGAGATTTTAAGCCCTTAAAGACACAACGCCATGTCGTCAATGTCAGTCTTGATTCTTTCCGCCGCATATATCATTTTTTACCTCCATATCTGCAATGGGCAAGTAAGACGGCGTATGCCCTTGCTCTCAGGTTTGGAATGGTTGAATTGTTCTCACTTCAATGGAATGCCTTTATATGGCAACGCGGGCTAGTCATAGTCCGGCAGGGCAAAAGCGGCCTCATGAAAACCGTTGTCCCCGCACCCGCATACATGGCAGAGGCACGGCAACGCTACGCCGTTGACCACGCACAGGGCATTGTCTGGGTATGCCATCGAAACGGGCATAAGGTGCGGTCGTATGACGGCGCATGGGCAGCGGCTTGCCGAAAGGCTGGCGTTCATATGCGGCCCTATGATATAAGACACCTTGCCGCTACTGTAATGCTGGGGGCGGGCGCAGACCTCGCAGCAGTCGCCGCACAACTTGGCCATACTTCGGTCGCCACCACAGGCGCAACCTATGCCCATGTCACGGCAGGCGCACAGGCGAGAGCCGCCGCACTTATGCCAAAAATTGAGGAGTAACTATGTCTGAATTTATCCCTGCAAAGCCTTGTCCGAAGTGTGGATACCCAAAGATTAGGTTTCAATCTTGCTTTTTCAACCCCATGCTTCATATGTATTGCCCCAAGTGCGGTTATGAGGGCAAAGAATTTCTGTGTGATGTTTGCAAGCGCATGGTTGAGGATTGGAACGCCCTTGACCGTTCACAGATGCCAGAATGGAAACAGACGGAGCAAGAAAAGCCTGTAGGATTTTGGGGCAAATTGTTCGGTCGCTCCAAAAGGTGATACAAGGTGATACAAAAAGGGGCTGGGCTTTCGCTTAACCCATTTATTTTCAACTGGTTACGATGTATCACAGGTGAAACGGCGCGGGATGGGAGACCCCATTGAGCGTCAATCATTTCAAATAGTTATAGGCAGTTGTATCACCACAGGTTAGTGATACGGGGGGAAAATGACGTTATTTTACAGCGAATATGCAAAACAGTGGAAAGCGACTCTAGACAGCCTGCGGACGCTTCCCGACCCGAAAGTCCGCACTGTCAAGCGGGGCATCCTGCTGCCGCTTCAGAAACGTGATGACTGCCCTGCCGACCTCAATGCGTACATGGGCGGGGTATGCGGCCCTGATTTCACCTTTGTGGCAGGCCTAGAACGCAATTCACGCGCCCCTTTGTACAATCTCGCCTGTAAGAAGTCCTATGTCACAGTGGGAATGGACGTGCGGCAGGAAAAAGTTGTGTTCGGGGGCATCATTTTCGGTCACTTCGGCCACATGATTTTGGACGGCATGACGCGCCTTTGGTACCATACAAGGATTCAAAACGGTAACATAAAATTCGTATTCGTGTTACAACCGGGGGCATCTTCCACCCATGCGGAGCGTTTCCTGAAGCTGGCAGGCGTAAACTACGAGATTTTGCGCGGCCCAACACAGTTTCAAGAAGTCATTGTCCCCGATGAAGCGTTCTACACTGGGGAGGGCGGGAACAAAACATGGCTTTCATGGTTTAACTGGTTGAAGGCCAAGGCGCGTGATGACGTTAAGCACAGTTCCGAAAGATGGACGCCCGAAAAGATATATCTCACGCGGCGCGAATTTTCAGCCGATGACGGCGTGGGCGAGATTGTCTACGAGAGCTTTTTCAAAAGCCTTGGCTATACCGTCATTGCCCCAGAAAAACTCCCCTTGTCATCGCAGATACGCCATATCTCCAATGCAACGCATATTGCTACCACAATGGGCACAATGGCTCACATGCTGGCATTTGCGCGTCCAGAGGCAGACGTGACAATTCTTTTGCGTAGTCCTTCAAGCATGATGCCTGCACAGCTAATAATCAATAAATTGCGCGGCTTCACTTGGCGTATGATTGACGGAACGCGGAATCCCTTGCCGACAGGTCAAAGCAACGGTTGTTTCCTCTACGAGCCGACTGTGGGTTTTAATGAGTGGTGCAGGGAAAATAAACTGCCAGCCGTGAAACTGTCAGACGATGAAAGGCGATTGCGGATAATTCAATATCTGCATAAATGGGCAAAACGCTTTTCAGACCCAGCCAATTACAAGTATATAAAAAACCGCACCATGAAAGATGCGGTTGATAGCCTGACAAAGTATTTTCAGGGATAGATTTAGAACCATTTAGGCCATTGTCTAATTTTAGTCTATGGCCTAATTTTAGAGGAGTCGATATGACATGGCAAGAAGTGGTGGTATATTCTGTTTTTTGGATATCATTTTTTGCCGCATTTTGCTTTTTGACTTATTGCTTTTTTAAAGCTACTTCGGCAACTCCGCATCCAGTTCAACCGCCATACGTTGAAGATAAGCAATCATACTCTTGGCATCAATCTTATCCATCATGGCCGTGGTATGACGCCACGGCAGACAAATCCACCAATGATTTTTCCAGCACTGCCAAGCATAAGCCTCGCCGCCATCCGTTGCGAGCAAGCCCTTGCAAACGCCGGGTATGTAAGTCGAAAGTCTGAGTAAACCTCTAACGCCTTCATCATTCCACGCTTGCCCGATGTGATCTATTAAATCGGCCCAGAATTGCCCTATAGGACGCAAAAACGAGTCTTGCCAGTAAACACATCCATAAGCATCAATTCGGCCACCACGATGCGCCCAAGAGCCGAAATTGCGGGTCGTGAATCTGTCAGGGTCTCCCCAGTTGCGTATCAGACAGTTGTGCATATCGACTAACATTCCGTCTTGCACTTCAGGGCCGCGGCGTCCAAAATCTTCTAGGATGCAATCATAAAACGAGACGCGCTTGCCTGTTTCAACGGGCACTTTGTCATCAGCACCACAGCCGCAGAGTACGAGCTTGCCGCCGCCACGAATGACGCAACGCTTGAAGGTGGCACTGGAACCCCACGTTACGCCCACGCACTCATCAATATCTTCAAGATCGCAGTCAGTAAAATCAATGATGCAATCAGATACTTCCCATTGCTGACCGTCGGCAAGACCTATGCCGTCCCCCCCAAGTTCTGAGGGGGACGTTATGCGCTTATGAGATATGCTAGGCATTGAGCTTTGCCAGTTTCGCACGAAGAGCTTTTGCGTCTGCTTCATGCTCCGCAAGCATTTCCACGTCTGCTTTGTCAGGGTCTTGTCCTGCCGCCTGTGCCGTAAGAATGGCCCGGAGAGAGCGAGAGCTTGCGCGGTCGATGAGATCAAGCTCTGCAAGGATTTCCTGCCGTCTCATTTCAGCCTGTTCTTCAGGCGTAGGCACGGGGATTTCCTGAATCTGAAAACGGCGCAATCCGTCCTGCGGTTCAATTTCTGCCATCCTGAACCCGTTGGCATTGCAGAATGTTGCTGCGTCTGCGGGATATGCCGCCATGAAAACCTGGTTTAGAGAGTATCCCATTGTTCACCTCCTAGAATCCGCAGGCGTACCAGCTTGCATAAGGAACAGAAGCTGGCTGTACATAGGTCACACCAGCTGTTGTTTTTCCATTCACAACGCAATGACCAGAGCTGTTTGTAGCATTGAAACTATAGATAATTACAACATAATTTGTATTAGTAAACGCTTTTGGAAAGCTTATTGACGCGCTTTGATTAGCAGATGTGCCGCTATATGAAAAACTTCCGCCCTGTTCAACAAAACCATCAGACCATTTCCTATACCATGATGTGCCTGTTTCCCCTGCATCAACAACAGCCTTCACCGTTGCCCCAGACAGGTTGCTGCCGTCTGTCTTGACAAGATTGACAGTGCCAGAAAAAGTATTGCTGCCGCTAAACGTGTTATTCCCGCTAAAAGTATTCCCCTCACTGAACGTATTGCTGCCGCTGAACGTGTTATTCCCGCTAAAAGTATTCCCCTCACTGAACGTATTGCTGCCGCTGAACGTCTTATCCCCGATAATCGTCTCCGCGCCCGTCAGATGCACTGCCGCCGCATCATTAGCAGCTACATCCGTCAACAGCGTGTTTATCGCCCCCGCCGCATCAGTGAAGTTCTCATCAACCAAATCAGCGCGGATTTTCTTCTGCCCCAAGTCGTACTGCTGTACGAAGTTATTAGGCACTGTGTAAGTGTTCTGTGAAATCGGCATTGTAACCTCCGTTGTGTTGCGAAATTATATTGCTATTACTTGCCCTTTGCAAGAAAGTAGAGCTAGTGGCCGTCTTTCGGGGCGGCCCTTTCTTTTACTGGTTATTGCCATAAAGTTGGTTAAACCAATTCTGAATAGAGTTATTTTGACCGCCTGCGTACAGCGTATGCATCAAATTACGCAACCACGGCAGTTGTCCTTTACGCGCCATATCTTCCAGCATAAACGCGCCACGGCTCGCCATGCCGGGAGTGCTAAAAGCATTTGTTACAGCACCCGCGCCTAAACCCCACCACGGATTTTGAGTAGCACCGCCCATCATTGCGGAGGTGAGCAAAGAGCGCATATTCAAAACAGAATTGTGATTTGCTGTTCTATTGAGAGCGCGTTCTATGGAGTCCCGCAAGTCAATCATTGCGCCTTCTTTTTTGTTAAGGGCGGCAACTTCGGGAACAGCTTTTTCTATGGCCTTGCGCTGTTGTCTAGCAAGCTCCATAGCGGCTTCGGCTTTGCCAGAATACAAATCTTGAGCATTCGCCTGATATTTCTTTTCATGCTCTTTATATGTGGCTTTTTTGGATGCCTGATTAGCCGCAACGCTTGTATCATTTCCATGATAATCAAGATACTCTAAAAGGGCGTTGTCAAACTCTTTTAGCTTGGCATCTGGGGTATTTAAGCTCAATATTTCCTTACGAGTAGGGCTGTCATTTGCATTGAAAGCTATATCATAATACGGGTCAATAGTTCTGCCGCCTGCATCAGCCGCCGCAATGCCTTCATCTATTTTAGTATTGTAATCATTAACAAGCTGTGCCGCCTTATTACGCCCTGCTGTAGTAACAGGGATTTTGTTATCTAACGCGGCTTGAGCCATTGCAATACGGTCATCTAAAGACATCGTGGCTGTACTAGGCTTTATGATACCAAGCATAGCCCTTTGTGCGGCGGTCATGCCCTTTCCAAAGCCTTTGTCCAAAAGATAGCCTAGACCTTTGTTTACGGCATAAAGAGGGTCAGCAACCCGCGACGCATTAAGGTACATATCAGCACCTTCGCCTAAAGTTTTCGCAACATTGCCTGCCTTGGCTAAACTAGCGAGTTTTGAACCGCCTTTTAATGCGCCGCCTATGCCAGTGGTAAGCAAAAGAGCATCAGAGAAAGCCCCCGCAGGGTCTTTTGATAGCTTTTCCTTGATAGCGTCTGGATTGCCATAAGAGTCTTTAACATACTTCGTAATGGCATCCACATACTTTTCATTTTCTTTTGCAGAGCGTTTAATATCATCGGGAGCAAAAAGGTCAGTAATACCAGCCTTTGACGCAAGCCCCGAAACAGTATTGGCAAAAGTCTTTGCTGTTTCCTTTGGAGAAAGAATAGCCTCTCCCATTTCTGTAGCAATACGCTTTGCAGAGGGCCACAAATTACGCGCCATTTCTCCGGGAACATCAAGCCAAGAGAGCTTTGAATTATCAGGCGTTTCGACTTTTTGTGTAGCACCTGCCACACCATTGAAAGGCGACCATTTGCCGGAGCCTGTATCAAAATACATCATATCTCCGGCATTATTCTTTGCGACTTGTAGCTTTTCCCACTTGCCGTTTACTTCGCCTATGTATTCCCCTGTATCGGGATTATGGGCAATTCTCATGTCTACCTCTAGGGGTTTACAATGTTAAAGCCTTTGGGAGGCGGGGGTAAAGTTGTATTGCCGCTATTAGGTACAGGCATCGGAGCAGATGCAGGGGCGGGAGTATTAGGAACACCAGCCGCTTGTGCCGCACTTGCTACAGGGTTATTAGGGTCTATGGTTGTACCCTCAATCAATTTCCTATTGTTCGGGTCAGCGTTGAATTTATTAAAGTAATCCTGAACCTTGTTATTCAATTCAAGATACGGGTTTGCAACTACATCTTCAACATTCATACCATGCCGTTGTGCATAACCTGTGAAATACTTATCCCGCACAGCCTGTTCTTCTTCCAACGCCTGAAACATACCTTGCGCTTGCCGTAAGAAATCCATGCGCTGTTTCGGAGAAAGTCTTTCGCCATTGATGAGCTTGTTATACAGATTCCTGATTCTTTCAGGTACGCCAGCCGCATTTTCTGCGCTTGCCTGTTCGGATTCACGGACTACAGAAGTCGGGTCAAGGGCTTTCATCAAGCCGAAAATCAAGCCCAAATCACCCGCCGCAGAGTCCATTTGCACAGACTTGAGCATCTTATTCAAAGCCTGCCCCATCAAATGATATTGCTTGCTTTGGTCGTAATACTCTTTGTGCGCTCCAAAAACATCTTTAATATCAGCCTGCGGGGGCGTTGCCTCTGGTTCTGGCAACGGGTCAAGACCACCTAGCTTTCTATTTTCGGCAATCGTTATACGGTTCAATTCAGCCGCAAGTTTCTTGTCTTTCAAGACTACATCTTTGCCGCCGTTCTGTGCGACAAAAAGGCGAGCCTCCGGGCCTCGAAACATCTTGCCGTCTTTACGCAAGCCGTTTTCGTCATATTTCCCGCTTTTGCGCCCTTCAAGAAACTTCTTAATCATAGGGTCATCAGCCGGGGCTTGCTTTACTTCGGGCTGTGATGCAGGGCTTGACACATTAGCACTAGGCGCAATCGCACTAGATTCAGGCAAAGCCCCGAAATCAGGCATGGCAGGGGCCATAGAGTCTTTGAACTGAATTGCGCCCCCTAGACGGCCCATAGACGATTCTTGTGATGGAAACAGATTCATATAGTACCCCCATTAGAAATCGTCATCCGAGCCGCCGCCCGTTCCTTTCGCCGCCGCCCTTGCACCCGCGGCCCTAGAATTATCAGTTCTGACTCGCATATTTTCCAGCCAAGCCTGCGTTTTCAGGGCTTCATTTTCCATCTTCTGTCTCTGTTGCTCTAAAAGCTGTTGCTGGCCCATAGCGGGGATTGCATAATTCAAAATGTCTATCATGCCAGCGGCATTAGCACCGCCTTCTTTTGCCCTGCCCATAGCGGCTTGCAATGTTTCGGGCGTGATATTGCCGCCGACAAGCCCCGGCTGCCCATCATTGCCTATGAGAGCCGAGACAAACGCCTCATTATTAGTCCTAGCCTGCTTTTGCTGAGGCGTAGGCATCAGTTCTTCCCACCAGCCTTTCAAGAGCGCGTCACCATGCGAAAGGGCAGAGTTAGGATTGACCATCAAATCGGAGCTACCCGGCGCACGCACTTGAGGCGCAGAGCCAGCGTTTGCACGCACACCGCCGCCAGAAAGACCGCCTACCGACTTCATATAATTGACTTTACCCAAGCCGCCACGACCCCCAGAGAGGCCGCGCAACATCGCTTCAAGAGGATTGCCAGCCATTGCTAACCTCCAAAGCCAAAGAAGTTTTTGAGAACGCCGACGCCGCCGTTAAGCAGGCTATCCTGATTCATCAGCGGGTCTTGACCGCCCGCCATTGGAGCTTGCGCTTGCGATTGTTGCTGTTGTGGGCCGCTGGAAGTAAAGCCGCCTGCGCTGGGCATCTTTTGAAGATTGCCGACAGCGTTTGCCGCATTTGCCACGCCAGCCGCTTGTGGCCCCATTGTCCCCATGCCAAGCAAACCATTCATCATTCCACCGAGAAAAGCTGGAAACATATCTTTACCCCTTATTATCTGTTAGAATCCAAAGAAACCGCCTATGCTATTAAGCAACCCGCCGCTACTGGACGAGCTTTCGCTTTCAGATTGCGAGCTACCATAGCCAGACAGAGGCGCGCCCGTGTAGCCCTGCGGCAGAGTAACCGAAGTGTTACCCATAAGAGCTTCGAGAATCTTATATAAGTAGGTATTCTCAAGCGTCTGTTGCTCAAGATTGGCATTGTTAGCCTGTATCGCGTTCTGCAAAGCCTGCGTAGTAGCCGCATTATTGAGGCTTGCATCTTCACTGCTATACTTATATGCGTCTGCCGCGGCCTGTTGCTGAGCCTTATTAAGATTGTCGTACCAAGTAGTTTCAAAGTCATTCAACGCCCTGTCATAAGCCGTAGAGCCTTGACGGATGCCTTGATTGGCAAGCTGTTGCGCCAAGTTACTTTGCTGACGATCTTTCTCCATCTGCATTCCCTGCGTGTAATTGGTCAGCAACGTATCGTATGCCTGCCCATACGTTTCAGGATTGAAACCAGATGTCTGCAAACCAAAAGACTCCGCGAGTTGTGTACCAAGCGGAGTATCGCCATTTGCGGAGAGATTAAATAATCCGGATGTGTCTAAAGGAGTGGCGTATTGATTTAAGGCGCTAGTAAGCCGTGCATTATTCGTAGCATAATCGCCTGATTTAATGCCGAACGTCTCTTGCTGTTCAAGCATCCGTTGCTGATTCGGAGACAGTTCAACGCGCTGTTCCCATTCGCCGTCATCATTCTGTTTGTAGGTTACGCTGCCAAACGGAGTGTAACTATTTACGGGGTCATTCTTAAAGGAGTTGCTACCGCTGCTCTCGCTTTCGCCTTTCGCACCGGAGCCGAATATTGAGCCGACCGTGCTGCCCATGTTTGTGCCCTCTCTTTAGTCAGGCCAAACAGAAGGGCATCTTCTTTACCATCCCAAGCCAGTGCTTGCCGCCCCTCATAGACCCAACCTAATCGTTGAATGCCTACGGTTGCTGTCTCATTACTGGCGGC
>Ga0265301_10002899_pt1 | contig 19017 bp, 36 predicted proteins | sample AusTroGonzalo_MG_2_FD_193488 | JGI IMG/M metagenome (GOLD analysis project Ga0265301, IMG submission 193488) | Bovine rumen microbial communities from tropical cattle in Woodstock, Queensland, Australia - Gonzalo_04 | ecosystem: Host-associated > Mammals > Digestive system > Stomach > Rumen ... | reverse complement strand
CAATTGAACTAAATAGATCTTCAAATTTAGACTTATAATTTTTAATTTCAATACTATCCTATTCTGGATGATCTAAATCTAATTCCATACTAGAAATATAGCCCTTTACATCCTAAAAATGTAACTCACTATCATTTACGCTTACAATACGATCTAGCCAAGTATTTGGATTTCTGATAACATTATTAGCAATTTTAGAAGGATTAACAGTATAAGTTACCTTTGGCTATGAATTTTCTAATAATACATCTTTCGCATCAATATAGATACATGTCCCAGCATTAGAAATTTCATATTCTATTACTAATTTAATATTATCTAAATTCCATGCCGTATCTGCATTTGCACTACTAGTAAAATTAATCATTCCATATTTAAAGAAAATTTCTGGCTTTAAAGTAATATAAGTATAACTCTTTATTTTCTCTGCCGCCGCCTAAAGAGCAGTACTGTTATTTACTGCATTTTCAATTTGCGTCTAAGTTAAATCGCTAAAAGAAATACCGCTTAATGCTTCCAAAGTCGCAACTGAATCTGCCTTTACTAATACTGAATAATCTTCATATTCAGTTAAACATTTAGTACTGCCGTTATCCCCCTCACGTACTAATTTAACCTTTAATTGTGTTGAGCTATGTTTGACATTTAATGAATCAATACGTATACGTGGATATACAATTTCATATGATCCTCCATCTACCCAACTATTCTTATATTCCATGACTCCCTATATACCACTTGTCACTGCTGTTGGTACAGAGCTGGTTAAAAATTCTAATCTACCATTATATGTTGCAATTGGAACTGATTCAATAGTTGTAGTACTACCACTACCAGTAATACTAGTACAAATTTTACCAATAGTAACCTGAGGTACTGATGTCATAGTATACCCCGATACATCATCTGGTGTCTGTCCACCGCGAATAACCGCATCTGTTGTTACATTCGGATAATATAATTTACCATTAGTATTATAAATAGTACCCATAACATTTTCACTTAAAGTTTTCGCGCCCGTTAACATTAAAGCCGGAAGTACTCGTTTCACAGGAGAATTCTTATCTCGTAAAAAGATTATCTATGCTTGAGAACCAATATTATAACTATTAACTGAAATATCTGTATGCCATACTATATTATTATTTGTATCAGTAGTAGTATATGACCCTACTCCAGAATAAAATAAAAATCCTATTTCATCTAATTTAAATTTACCATCTACGGGAATAGTTATATTTGAAGATTTACCATTTATATCTTTAACAGTAGCTCTGGCTGCCTCAATATTACCCATATACTTGACCCCACTACCATCATCTTCATTGCTTACATTAACTACTCCACCATTACTTGTCCAAAATCCAGCTACGTTATTCCAATCTACAGTCTAATCATCCTGTTCTTTTATATTATCTTGAACCCAAGTACCAGATAATAAATCTATAATATGTTTACCAGCTCCAAAACGTAAATCAATACAAGGATAATTATATTCTTTTGTAGTACCAGTAGTTAAACTACCAGCATAACTAACATCATCTTCATTTGTAAATAGATCACTATCCCACATAAATGCTTGATCACGTGGTGTATCGGTAATCTATGTATAATAAATCGGCGCGCTAGGCCCTAATATACCCTAAGCACCATTATGATCATTATTACTTACTGTTTCTAAATCAGTAAAACCAGTGGCCGATGTTTTCATAGATATGGTAGATAAATGTCTATCACCATAATCATTATATTCTTCTGGATTCCACATACCTTCACGCAATGCAGGACCCATTAGTAACTAAAAATTATCTAAAATCTAATCTTTTTGCTAATATAAACCATAGTAAGGCTCTGCATCAGTATATTTATGATCTAATTTTTTCATTAAAAGAGACTCTATAGCCACCATATTATTATAATACTTTTCTTTTTCTGCCTTTTTAACCTCTCGATCCGCCCTGGTATTCTACCAATATTTCGTAATATTAGTATGATAATCCCCAACATTAAATGTACAAGTTAAATACGCACCAGGAGCAGTGACAGAACTATTATATGCGCCTTCAGGCAGTGTAAGATTCTTTAAAATTGTAACATTTCCATATGTATCTGTTTCATAATCAAAAGGCCCAGTAAATTCTGGATGAGAGGCATCAGCATATGCTTCATGCTCTGTCTACTTATAAGCAGTATATAAACGTATTGTATCAGGTCTAATACCATGTATATTACTAACATCCACTTTCCACTTAATATCATTATCGCCTTTATATAACCAAACAGTCTTAAAATTAGTTTTTGTATATTGATTATCCTTTCTAGAGGTTAAATCCAATATGTAATTATTCTATTCTGTAATACGTTCATCGCACTGCGCAATTTCATTTGTAAGAGTAGTCACCTCTGCTTCTGCCGCGGGCATCTATGCCTAAAGTGCGGTTAAAGCATTCTATTCTAATGTAATCTTATCATTCATTTCACGTATCTAGACTTTAAACTTATTAATTACTTCATACTAAGCATCAGTTACAGATCCGACTTCAGACATATAATCAAAATTAAATAAGTAATCTTCTTTCATATCATTTACATCACTATCCATAATAGTGACCACGCCAGATCCCATACTATCATTCGATATATTCTATACAAATAATTTAGTAATAATATCGGTACTATCCTTAGTACGAGTTATTTCATCAGCTGTATAAGGATAGGTTAAACTTATAGTACGCTCTTGCTCTTTAATAAAATTATTATAATAAATAATTTTTCTATATATAATATGATAATGTTCATCATGTCCATATTCATAGCGGCAAAAAACGTTAAAAGTTTCAGCGATAGTCTACGTAATATTATATAAATTACTTTCTTTTACGTCTACCATACGCTCTTTTTCTTTCGCCTATTCTATTTCTGTAGAAACTAACTATTTTTCACCATCTGATCCTTCCACTTCTTGTAATTCCCAATTACTTACATAAGCATCCTCATACACCTTATCAGAAGACCTAATACCAGAATATTGGCTAGTATCCATATTTACTTCATAATACCATATTCTAGGATTAGGAATAAGAGTGCCAGTATCGAAACCGGGTAACCAAGGCTATAATTTTGCCTACTAATTCCAATAATCTATATTGGCAATTGGCTATTCCTAGCCTGCTTTCCAACGTTCATAATCTTCATTTTGAAATGCTTCTGCACTAAGTGCAACTTTATATCCAATTTTACCTAACTCATGATAGCAAGCACCTTCACAGGTGACCTCACATGTAAGTGTATCTCCACTATGTTTCTCTGTTACCGAAGTAATAAGAAACTCATAAACTGCTTCTTCCTCGCCTTCACCTTTGTTTAAAATAATTTTAATTTTACGGGTACCTTCCATTAATGCACCCTATTTTAAATTATACCAATTAGGATTTACCTATTTTTCTCCATCTACTCTAATATACATAGGAATAGAAAAAGTTAAATTTTCAGTACCATCATCTGATATACTCATTTTTGGTTCACGAATCTATCCTTTGTTATTAATGCCAGACCACTTCAGGACGGTTATAAACTCGTCCTGAAGTGTCCAGACAGATGCTTCATAATTACGTTTACTTAACTAGATTAGCATTGTCCTTCCTCCTTTTATCTCAAATTATAAATATAAATTCTAATAATCAAGTACAACATTAGTAAGAGTCTAACTAAAATTATGCTTAATATAATGTGAGTAATGACGCCGATCGGGATCGTTATAAAAATGATCTACTTGATTTATAGTATTAAAATAATTACGATCAGTAACATATAATCTATTAGATTGTAACATATCACCTGCATCCTCCGAAAGAGATGCTGAAGGTTCCACGCCGCCCTTTAAAAGTAAAAACTTACTAGCAGAATATCCAGGATTTACTCCTTTATATACAACGCTAGCTTCTCCAGAACGACTATCAAAAGAAAAAGTCGCTGAAAAAGTTGATTTATAAAATACTTTTGATTTTAAATTATATGCAAATTCAGAGAATGACCTATCAGATAAATTTTTACTAGAAGATGCTATAAAGGCTGTAATCATTTGTAAAGCGCACCAACGTACATATGGATGTATTACAGCCGCGCGCAACGTTTTTTCAAAATCTACCCAACTACTAGTATTACGTTCAGCGACAAATAAATCTAATATATGATTATAACTAGTAAACAAGAAAGGTGCCGTTACTCTAAATACTAAATTATCAGTCTCATCTTCTCCATCGCCAACAACCGTAATTGTATTATAATATACATCTCCCGTGTGAGCATATCTATTTTTTGGTTCCACTAAATATTCACCACTAAACTGAGGCATTAAAGTAAATGTTATTTTTAAAGGTGCTGGAGCAGTACCAGAATAATAGAAATATAATGGTGTATCATATGGCCATATACTCGCGCCCGTATCAGATACAACCGCGCCTGCAATCCGTCCATAAGCTGTACTACTAGGAATTACCATATTACCACCATTTTCATTAACAATTTTATAATAAAATGGTTTACCCTCGTTAAATTCTTCGTCTACTCCGATCCATAAAGTATCACCCAAAGATAAATTACTATTATAAGTTGTTCCAGTATCTGGAGCAATTATAGCTCCTATCCCTGTGGAAGATATTGGTTCGTTCGGAGCAAGACAAAATCTAAATGGAGAAATAGAAGTTCCCTGATAAGTAGTTCCAGTACTATATTCAGCTATGTTAGTTGGATAATGATAGTATTGCTATTCTGTCTTAGCCACTATACCATTTCCTAATAACATATCGCATGTAATCATACTGCCTAAAGGTACGCCATCTTCATATACAATTTTTAATGCATCTTTACCGGCAGCACTTAAAATATTAACAGTATTGCCATTAGCATCAATAAATTCATCAGCAAAATAACTAATACCCAATCCTTCATGACGCACTCCTAATAAATTATTTTTAGCATACCAAAAAGGATCGTCCATAATAAGTTTTAAAGAAATATGCCCGCGATATACAGTAGTGCTTGTGGTATATGACCATTGACTACTACTCCCAAATTGTAAGGTAATTGGTTTCTCAAATACTGATAAAGATAAGTTTGGCGGTTCAGATACTCGCGCTAAAATTGCACGATTTGGATGCTCTGCTAAAATTAATTCTTTCGGACGCCCAGGCTAAAACCAATTTAAAAAAGTTTCTAACTCACGCTAATCAATCGCGTCAGTGGCTAAATCAAATTCCAATTCATTAGCCTTAAAATGAGTACTCCAATACATCTATCCATCTAATACATCACTATCAGTAGTGATATCATTAAATGCAGCATAGCCACCACGCTCAATTCCATCGCCCTTAGCTACTGCTATTAATCCAAAATCTTCAATCCATTTTCCTCCATAAGAAAAACTAATAAAAGAACGCTTCATGAAGGGGAGCCGAAGCTCCCCTCCATGAGTTGCCATATAAACCTAAGTACGATTAGAAGAGGGAGATTCTACCTCCACTCCTTGTAAAGTTAATGCCATATAAGTTCTCCCTCCTTAATTAAATACTAATTGTTTGTCTTTTTGATGCTTCACGCCAGGTTTTATCTTTGCTTGAAGTAGCTGTACCGCCACCTTCATCAAATTTTATTTCTGGAATTGCATCAACTATCTTAGTTATTCCACTATTTAAGTCTCCATTGATCTTCTCAACTGCGGTAAGTTGTTTTTCTAGAATACTAGAAATTCCTGTAATACTAGTAGGAAGTCCAAGACTATTATAAGCGTCAGTTAGCTTTGTTAATAACTCATCTCGTAATATCCTAGCCACATCAGTACCCAACATATCAGTATGAGTAATAATAGCTTCTAACTTCGCACCAAGAGTAGTCTCCATTATACTTAATGAACCTAATATTGAAGTAGTGGATAAGTTAGCACTATCTACTATTGCAGTAGTAATTGTAGCATCACCTGTCGCAGTACCTTCGCTTAAACCATTGAGTAATTCACTAAGTAATCCAGTTGTAGAATTTTGATATTCACTAATTGCGGTAAGAGTTGTTGCAGGAATATCAGTTAAAATTGAATCATTAATTTCAGCAATTGTTACTAAGCTACTAGATAAAGTATTTTTCTAATCATCTGATAATTCAGAAATCTTAGAATTAAATGCTTCAACTACTTTCTCATAATATGCCTACTTTTCTTCCTCAGTCGCATCCGCGCCCAAGGCTTCAATTCCAGCCTCAGCTAACCAAGTACTTGTATCAATACCAAGTAATGTCTATAAAGTACTCATAGCGGATTCTAATGCTTCATACTGCTAAGAAATACTATAACCGCTATCAGCACCATATATACTGTTAATATAATCTAAAGCAGATATATTCTTATACTTGGTAGCCTAACGTTTTTCTTCTGCTAATAAGCGTTGACGTTCTTCTTCAGCTCTACGAGCGCTTTCTTCCAATTCAGCCACTGTAGCTTCTACGGTATCTGCACTTTCTTCATCAGAAGGTGTTTCAGTTCCGCCTTTATCTTCTGGAGGTTCAATAGTTGGACGATCAGTTTCAGTTCCACCAGTGTCACTGTCTTCATCATTACCTCCACTATCACCACTACTACGATTGCCTCCAAGACCCTTATCTTGAACTCCACCAAGACCACCACTAGATCCGCCACCACTACCAGCAGCATTTCTTAATTTATTTAAAGCCTTTTTAGATTTCTTTTGACTCTTTTTACGAACAATAACATATATTATTACATTTGTTTTAGTTTCTTCGCCAACATCTAAAGGATTATCAGCAGTATATTCAGTACCTTGTAAACCTTTCTAAGTAGGCTTTTGACTCCAATAGCTATGAATTGCATAGTTCTTATCAGCTTTATCTCCAAAGATATCTTTTAAATGAGATTTCGCTGCCTTAGTCATTTTCTTATATTTATATACTGCTTCTTCAAAGCCTTTTACTAATTCAATCTTACTACCTTTACCGCCCTTCTTTTTCTAACAACTAAAAGTACCTTTTTTATCATTATATAAATAATATACTGCTTTAATATTATGTTTCTTAGGCTTTGATCCTTCTACACTAGTGCCTGCCGCGCCTTGACCAGAAGTACTACCATTATCACTCTCAGGAGTAGTTCCTGTTGCACGCTAAGATAACGTTCTAGTAATAGTATCTAAAGCACTAGCTAACGTATTTCCACCTTCGCCCTAACCAATAGTACTGAAATCACCAAATCTAGACATAATATCTTCAAAACCAGCTCTAGCAACTTCTACACCCTGTTCACCACTAGCAGTAACTTTATCAGCCCAATCTTTCCCGTATATATCAGTCATAGCAGTATTGAATGTTTTCCATTCAAAATCACTAGTACCATATACAGCCTCGCCAATGCTTTCTTTCATAGAATTAACGTTATCAGGATTAACGGGTGTATTATCTTTTACGTCATCTCTGAATTCAGTCCATTGCTCCGCAGCGAACAAGGTACTCTAGAAATCTTCTGCTGACTTTAATGGTGAGTTAGCCCAATACTATTCTGAGTTATTCATAATATAAGAAGCAATTTCTGATGGAGATTTCGCCATTACATCATAAACCTATTCCCATAATAACCCATGCTCTTTTTCAAATTCAAGAGTTTGAGTCATTATATCAATTTGTTTATCAAGTTTTTCGATCTCTGTTTCAGCTGCTTCTTGTAAATCATCAATCATATCTTGCTAAGCGTCGAAATATGCTGTTTTATCTGCTTCTTCAATCTAAGACTATAAATCATAAATTTCAGCTGCAGATCCACCACTGCGTTGAAGTATTGCCAATTGTCTACGTAATTTATTAGTATCTTCGGCAGTTTGTGCTTCTTCATATTTTTCTTGCTCTTTACTTAAAGCATTAGATAATCCTTCAAAATAGTCACCCTAACTTTCTTCTAACGCATTACGCTGATCAGTTAAATCATCAATCTCACGCTAACGAGATTCTTCCATAGCAGCTAATACAGAAGATTCAACTGACATTTGATTATCTCGAATTTCCTATAGTATTTCATTACGATCCTATTGCAATTCAACAACTTTATTTTCACTTTCAGCAATGTCACTATAAAGATCAGTCATATCAGTTTGAGCATTTTCTAATTTATCCATTACCGCTTGAACTTGATTACTATAATATGTATCCCAATCAGCATTTTCATCACTTTCATCTATGGTAATTTCATTGCCACTCGTATCATATGTTGCCCATTCTTTAAAAACGTCTTCTCCCACATAATCACGAAGCATTTCCATCTATTCTTTTGCAGTATAAGTAGGACTACCAGCCTATGAAGTGCGCTGTAATTCTGATAATACTTCTATACCATTTAACTCTTTAGTAGTTGTATTTCCATTTTTATCTTTTGTCTTTACTTTTTTCTTATTATCAGTATTATAAATTATCTCGCCATTATCAGCAAAATGATAAAATTGACTAAATAATTTATCTTCATTATACCAATTCTATTTTTCTTTATATTCTTTCTACTAAAGTAAATTCTTTTCTTCTTCTGCCAAGATCTATGCATTAGTATCTTTTAATGAACTCTTTAAACTCTTATAGTATGCTTTACCATTCTTATTAATATCAGAAGATAATTTAGAACGTAAAGTACTCTAATGAGTAATACTTTTTTCACAAGAATCAATTCTCTATAATAAATTATAATATTTAGTTAATTCTTTTAAATAGCTCTTCATTGCATTAGTAGAACTACTTCCGCCACCGCCGCCACTAGCCGCGCCAGTAAGAGAGCTAATTGTCGCGCCCGCAAGAGATTCCCACATAGCCTTTAATTTCTTTAATTGAGCTAATGCTGAAGAAGCACTTGCCATAGCTAAGCCACCATGTACATTACCAGTAGCCCAAGAAACCGCATTGGTTTCATTAGTAACAGGACGTCCATATTCACCAGTATGACCATTATTTAATAATGATTGTGTTTGTATGTGATTAAATACTATTGCATCTTTAGCTAAATCAACCATTTCTGGACCGTTCTGACCAACAATATAATATCTACCATTTGTCACAACCATTTCTGGACCAAGTTCACCCATTAATGTGGTAGCATTTCCGGCGGCTTTGGCCATCATTGCACCATGAGTCTAACCATGTACATATCCTCCAGAATAATCTAATATAGCATTTGTTGGAGGACGCATTGCTCCATTCATAGAAATATCCGCACTAGCAGTATTTCCTTTTGCTTTAGTTCTATTATTACCACCTAAATTTCGTCTACCTTTAGCTGGAGATTCTCCACCTGTCTAATCATCTAAAGTAAGTGTAATAGTTGCACTATAAGTTTTATTAGCAACATCCTCAATAGCTTTTTGTACTGCAGATAATCCATTTTCAATTACAATAATTTTAGCAGTCCAATTGGTTGCAATACCGCCTAAAGCATCTTTAATTTCTTTAATTTTATCAGTAACGCCTTCCTCGTGTGACTTAACTGTAAATTCAACAACAGAATTTTCAATATCAGCCATTTCTTTACCAACAACGGTTTTTACAGAATTAACATTTGCTGTTAAATTAAAAGAACGTTCAGCCGTTGCGGCATTAATTGCAGCCTATACTAAAGAAAGAGCAGAAGTGATATTAGCTGTAATTGGCATAGTGGTTGTAGTTGTAATTTCATTCTTTAAAGTTTCTAACTATGTTTGAGCATCGGTCGTTAATAAACTTAATGGAAGATTTGCACTAGTATTCTCACCAAAGGTTAAATTAGCACTTTCTGCAGAAGCATTAACTGTGCCAATAGTAACATTAGCGGTATCTACTTTAGTAGAACTTCCTTCTTCCGCGCCTTTTTTCAACTCCGCTGCGACCGCTTCCGCGGTTGCATCACTTACAGGATTACCATTTTCATCTTCAATAACAAAAGAACCATCAGTATTATATTTAATAATAAATTTTTTACCGTCTTTATAAAATTCAATTGGCTTATCTCCACTATCAGCAGGAAGTTCTCCTCCAGTAACTTTAGCATAAGCTGATAAAATAGAAGTCAAATCAGATTTTGAAGAAGCCTATATAGTATGATAACCGCCATCACCATCATAAAAGCCTCCTTCAAACCAGGTTTTTCCATCAATAATAACACATTTTACCATCCAACCATTACTTTTAAAGGTAAAAGTTCCATTACTATCAATTTCTGCTCCCTGCTCCTCAGCTTCGGTCATAGCTTCTACATAATTATCAAAATCAGTTTTAGATTTAAACTCCTAATCACCATACCAATAACTATAAGTTCCATCAGTTAAGTTACGCTTAATCTATAGCTAACCTTTATAATATATTTCATAATTCTAGCCGCTATATGTATTCCATCCGGTTTTTAATAAGCTTTCAACTTCTTCTACATATGTAACCAATTGATCATAGGTCTAGAATGTTTTACCATTATAAACAAATTTACCATCAGAAGTTACACCGTATGTAATATTTAACTATGTACTATGATATTGAGTTACAGTAACAGCTTTACCATCAATAGTTGTATTAAATACTTTACCATTGGTATCATCGCTAAAATAACCATTTGCCGCCATATATGATAAAGCTTCATCTTCAGTTTTAAATGGGCCGCCACCAATGGAAGGATAATACCATTTATTACCATTTGGATCAGTAGTTACTGTTATATCAGCATCCCCAACTGTTATAGTTCCTTTTACATGACCCTTGTCATCAAGATAAAATGTATATCCTAATTTTTCTAAATCCATAGCCTAAGAAATTTTATTTAATACATTCTCTTCAGTTGTTCCTGTAAAAGTCTTGCCATTATAGGTCGCAGTCCATTTTCCAGTTTTATCTTTTTTAGGAACTGTTAATTTTCCTTCTGCATAAGCTAATGCGATAGAAATATCGCACTATTCATCCCAACTGAGATTTTCCCAAGCAGACTTATCATTATATAATTCCCAAGCACTCTAAACTTTTTCCTAAAGAGTTTCACCCTCTAAATGTAAGCTTCCTCCTCGTTCGGTAGCTGCTTTCATTGCCTCATCTAAAGAAGTTTCTACATTTTTTTGAGTTGTACTATTGGATAAATCAAACTTTACCCAATCTCCTGCAGGAGAAATAGTCATCCACTATTCACCTTTAGCATCTAAATCTATTGATAAATTAGGAATTTCTAACTTACTTAAAACTTCTGGAATCTATGTCTATAAATTATCTAAATCCCAATCTGTTGTAGATAAAATAGCAAAAATTTTGGAAACCATTTCTTTAGTTAATCCAGCATTTTGCTCCCATTCAGAAGCAGAAGCTGATAATAAAGAATAGAATGTTACTCCATTAATTTTAATACTTTTTGCGACTTCTTTTAATCCATCTGTTTCAGTAACTGTTTTCTATAATTCAGCCAAATAATCAGAAAAAGCTTTAGACCAATTCATTGTAGAAGGATCATAAATATCTTCTACTTCAAAAGCAATACCATTTCCATTAATATCAACAGATCCAAGTTCTTCCATCGCGGCAAGAACTTCCATTACTTTAATTTCAGCATCAAGAATTTCAATTTCTGCTTTTGCTAAATCGTTAATGCCATCAGTTAAACTACTCTTTAAATCATTAACGCCAGTAATAGTTAAGCCAGCATCAGATAAATCAATAACAGCTTCACCATTAACTGTCTTAATATTCATTAAAGCATCTTCCATTAACTAAGCAGCGTTTTTACCATTAATACTAAACTCTTCACCCGCGGCAGAAAGTAGTCCACTAGCGGTAGTAATTATATTATAATAATCCTACACACCAATATAGCCATTAGTCGCTGCGGTTTTTAATGTACTCATAGCAGAAGCTGCATTATTCCATAGATTAACGCCCGCTTGAATATCTTCAGGTAATGAACCAGACATGAAATTAAATGAATCAGAGTCTGTCGTCATTAAATTAATTAGATCACTTAACACAGTTTTCTAATTATTAATCGCAGCAGTAGTCTTGGAAACTTCATCAGAAGCATCTAGCTAACTAGATGCTGAACCATACTAATTAGTAGCATCTGTTAATAAATGAGTCTAAGTAGTCGCTTCAGTAATTTTATTTGTACCAGAAACTTCTACATCAATTGAATTTAATAATGTAACTCCGGATGTATCAGGTTTAGCAATTTGTGTCGCAGTTTCGCCGCCTACCTATGTAGTTTCTGTAGTTTCAGTAACCTTTTTATGAGTTCTAATATAGGTATCGGTTAATGTATTCATCATGCTATTCCAATCTTTATAATCACTTAGATTAGAAGCATTACTTAACATTGTTTTAGCTAATTCAGGATTTACCTATTTAACTGCAACATATAATTCATTGAAAGCATCTGTAGTTAATTTAACGCCGTTTGCTGTTTCAACAAAAGACTATGGATTAAGATTTACACCGAATGTAGAAGCCCAATTCTATAATTCACCCGCATCTACATGACTTAATTCACCCTTAGTACCATCTTCAATATAGCCTGCTATAGTAGAGAAATAATCAGCTAAAGTATCTTGTAATTCTGCTAATTGAGAAGGAATTAAATCACCAGCTTCAGCTAATTTCTAGGTAATACCATTAATAATCTGAGGTATATTCGCAGTTTCTTTAATGGTAAGAATACCATTTTTAACTTCTGCACCATACTAAGATAGATATTCATTAAATACACCATCAAATTTATTTAATCCTAACGCATCTTGAATCTAAGTAATATTAACTTGCTATCCCGCTTTTGCGCTAGCAATATTAGTTAATTCATCTGCTAAATTAGTAGAAATTTGAGTAGCCTAGGTTATTAAAGCGTCATTATAAGATTTTAGTGCTGCCGTATATTCTTCAGAATCTTCATCCCAACGCATAAAGCCAGCAAAGCTCTTGAAATTTTTAATACGGTATTTATTATTACCAATAGATTCTAATCCAGACATTTCTCCATAATGAGTTAAATTTCCAGCTTCATCTATCCAATTCTTTAACTATTTTGAGTAATCACTTCTACCATATGTCTATATTAAACTAGATAAATCATCTAAACTAAGCCCCATACCACTACCCAAGGTAGCAATGGCATCGGTTTCCTTCTTTGTAGCAGATTTAACTATATTAGCATAGGCTTCATTTAAACTGGTCAAAGTAGCCTAACCAGTATGTTCCATCGCGCTATAAAGCACACCATAAGCAGTAGTCATGTCACCAATAGTCTTAACCACACCCGAGCCATCAGGTAATGTATCAATACCATACCCAGCAGCTTCAAGTATTTTTATAGCTTCGCCACTGACATTATCACCAATAGATACAGCTAAACTGGAAGCAGCAGCTTGTAAACGATTAATTTTAGCATTATAAACAGCACTAATTTCACTAGTAGAAACATTTTCACCCTTTAATGCCTTTAATGTATCAACTGCCTTATCTCCACCTTCAGTTAAGGTATTGATAATATTAAGCATACCAGCTTCACTAATTTCAGTATTAGTCGCAGCAGCATAAGCTTCAATAGACCTTACTAAAGATTGGACATTCTAACTATCATAAATATCTCCACTAACAAATCCGCTAATATCAATATTACTCTATAGCTAAGCAGTCATGGTCTTTAATACTTCTTCAATATTAAATCCTAGTTCTGATAAAGCATTAGCCTAAGCTACTAAATACTATCTATATACTGACGTATCTAAAGTATAAGCAGATAAATTAGTATCAAACTTAAATGCATCATTGATGGAAATGCTCTGACCAACAGCATTTGCATATTCATTTACAAACTTCTACATATCAGCCATATTAGTCGTTCCCGCACTAATATAACCATTATATGTCTGTAAACTACTAATAATTTGATCACCATAGGTCATAATTGATTCTTTTAAGTATTCATATACTTCAGTATCAATTAAGCCACTATAGGTTTCTAAGAAAGATTTAACCTAACTTAAATCAAATTGCTTTTTGCCATTAGCCCCAGTCTTGGTATATTTCTCTATAAATCTACTATAAGTATCAATACCATCACTAAGTAATACATTATCTCCCAACGCACTTAAAGCCGTATAAAGACTTGTTAAAGATTCATCTGATACTTCAGTTAAATCAGCAAAAGCGTCTCTAAAAGCATTATTAGCTTCATTAATTTTAGCTTCAGTATTCTACTATGCTGCCGCTTCTTGAGCAATTGCCTCAGACTTTAACATCTAACCAGCTTCAACAGCAGTCTAAGTTAATAGTTCGGTAATTCCTACAATATCCGCGCCCTCAGCAATAGTTAAAATACCATTTTCTAAACTAGCTCCCATTGAAGCTAATCTATGAGCTAATGTACTTTCAGTAGTATTCAATGTAGTAGTATACATATCAACTAAATAACTAACATTTAATTGATCTCCAGCTTTACTACCAGCTAATCCTTCTAACTAAGACTAAATATTAGTTTGCTTATCTTTATTCTAAGTTACAGTAGTATCAACCCACTTGCTATATTCTTGTAAATATCTAATAGAATCCTATGGAATATCATATAGTTTAGCGAACATATCAAAGTCTAGGATGCGGAATTGATCTCCACCTAAACCTTCTACTAAACCATTTTCTACCCACATATTATACAAGTTTTCACTAAATGCTTGACCCTATTGAGCTAATAGCTCAGCAATTTCTGAAAAACTAATTCCGCCACCTTTAGATAATAAATCTAATCCAAAGGTTTCAGTTGCATTCTAAGCAGATAAGATATTAGCTTGAATTTGATTTAATTGAGCAAGTGTAGCCTCTCCACTCTTTTGAACCTATCTAAATAATTCTTTATAAGCTTCAACTAAATTAGCTGCCGTAGTTACAACATAACTTCCGCTTTCACCTAATTGAGCAGCTTCACCACCTGCTAAACCAATAAGTTCAGCAGTGGTCTTATCAATAACAGTGCCAGGCATACTCTATAGCTAATCTATAGTAGTCATATAACGGTCGATTTCAGTTTTAAATAAAGAACTAGCTTCTTCAGTAGTAATACTACCTTTAATTTGTTTAGCAAGATTAACTGCTTTTATACCACCTTCAGATAGGATAGTCCCATAAGTATTTACTACATTATTAACATCTTCACCCGCGGCAGTAGCCCAAGCAATTAGTTCAGTTCTTAATTTTTCATTTGCACTAGTAATATCGCCTGCGGCATAACTAGATAAGAAACCAGAAATGTCTACACCCTACTAAGCCTGTTCTAATAGCATCTTAGTAGCTTCTTTAACACCGATGCCTAATTTTCCTAAGTATGCTTGCACACCATTATAATATAATTGATATGCTTCAGTAGTAATAATTTCACGCCCAAAAGCATTAGTAGTAAATAAAGATTCAGTATCAAATGCACCGATTAAGCCTTGAGTCTAGAAATCTTGTAAAGTTTTAATAAAGTTTTGTTTGTCAGTAACATTTTCGAAACCTTCAAAATATTTTCCTACGTTATTCATACTAGAAACTAAACTATCAACTTTCTTAGTAATAGCTTCGGAGAACTTCTTATCGAAATCATCACTGACTTCTCGCATTTTCGCAACAAAATCAGCAGTCTTTAGAACTTTTTGACCATTAGCATCAATAGTATAATAATCTTCAATAGTAATATTAGACCATTGAGTCTTAAAGTCCGCTAACATTTGTTCACTAATATTAAGTTCATTATCTAATAAATTTTTAATCGTAGTTGTAGGCTTTTGTTCTTCAGTATTTTGGAGATCATTCAGTAGCGCCTATAAATTGTTACGTTGTTCACGATGTTCTTTTGTATCAGTAGGAGTAAAATCAATTGTCTACTGTAAACGTTCATAAGTTTCTTCAGTTGCAATCCACTACTAAGTAAATTCATCCCACTGGAACTTATAATATTCTGCTGCCTACTCATATAAATTTTCATTACCATATCTATATTTAGCTATAGTCTTTAAAGCGCTAGAATCAACTTGCTTACTAATAATACCTTGAACAGCATTAGTTCTACCAACCTATTCTGATTTTAACTGTTCCTTTAATGCGTATAAAGACTCTTTTTCTTCTTCAGAAGCCTAAGCTATAGCATCATCAATATTCTATAACATATAAGCTTTTAAAGTAGAAGTCATAGTAGTCTTAAAATCTTCTCCTAAGCCTAGAATTTGACGAATTGGCTCAGAAATAGAGTCAGTATTTACAATCGTACCATTTTTAGCAGAACTCAAATTGGAAATTTGTGAAGCGCTACGTTTAAAATCATTTAATTTATCTTCTTCCTCTATTAAAGCATCATGCTATGCACTTAAAGCAGCTTGATATTCTTTAGAATTAGTATCCCAATTTAATATCTCTGCCATTAATTCAGCATTTAGAATAGATACCTATCCTAATGCATCAACTGTAATTGCACCTTCAGCAATTAAGCGATCTTTTTCTGCTTGAATACTCTCTTCAGTAACACCATATTGCTCATGGCCATTTTCAGTATGTCCTATTAATGTTCTACCAAATGTCTTACCCGCAGCAGTATACATTCCTGTAAAATCATCCCAAGACATCTTAGCGCCTTTATTTAAAGCATTAACGCCATTTTGAGCATTTTCATAAGGAGCATTAAGTACTTTAGCCGCGGCCGCATTAATATCAGAAGCAGTCGCTTCCCCATTGCCGATTAAGTCACTAAGTAATTTATTATAAGCATTAACAACATTCCCAACAGCCAATACTACGCCATTCTATGAGACTGTATACCCCGCAGCACGTAATAATTCAATCTAATCCTATGCAACAATAGAACCAGCTTCTAAATCAGAAAGCACTGAAATTAAACTAGTAATAGGAGTAACTTGAGAACGATATGCGGCTTCTACCTAATCCTGGGTTAATTCACCAGTATCAGAATATTTCTTAGCAATTTCAATCGCGGCTTCATCACCGCTATTTAAAATTTCAATATCTGCATCTGCCTATGCTTCAGCAGCATCTGTTATAATCTTATTATGAAGTGCTGCTTGATTAGCATACTACTGTGCCAAGCCTTCTGCTTCTGACCGCCCATTAACTTCCACCCTAGCCTAGTCAATATAATCACTTACATTGGTTGACTAAAGATCAGCATTCTCTAGTAATACCGCTGTCATACTGCTCTTTAATGTAGCCCTAGCCTAACTTCCCTATCCCTTATTGCTAGAAGATAGATAATCAGAAATTTTAACATTAGACTTAGCCTATTTTAACATTAATGTCGCGGCTTGATCTACATCAATTCCTAATTGATTTAAATACTCTAAAGCAGCTTGACGATATGTAGCATATCCAGAAGTAGATAAAACATTTGTTCCAAGAGCATCACTATACTCAAATAAATTACTAGGAATAGCATCCAATATATGCTAATCAACAAATTCCTAAAATTGATTAATAATTTTCTAAGAATCAGCTAATGTATTAATACCACTTAAAGCACTCTATGCAGTATTAATTCCCGAAATTATAGAATCAGCAGTCTAAGCAATCTATCCTTTAATATATTGATATGTTGCGTCAGACGCATTTTCTCCCGCTTTAGCTAATAGGTCAGGAATTTCAGATAACTTTAATTGACGATTTCCATTTGCCCCAATTTGAGTATATTTTTCAACTAATCCCTTAATCTCATTAGTATCAGTAATACCCATGCCCTCAAATAAAGCAGCTAAAGCTTCATCTGACACATTATTAATATCAGAGAAAATCTTTTGGAATCCAACATCTACTTTATTATCTTTAGTTTGTTGTTTTGTAACATTTTTAACTGCATCACTAATTCCACCATCAAGAGTAAAACCAAGTAGATAATTAAGTAAGCCAGTAACATCTGAATTTTCAGCAACTTTAATGACACCATCTTCATAGGTCATCTTATATTGCTCTAATGCTTCAATTAAATCTGCTTCTTTATTATCAAATAATTTTAAAATATAAGTAGAATCAATTTCACCAGTCTTATCAATAGAACCTAAAGCAGAAATAGCGCTTTTGATACCATTAGAAAGTTCCTAATCGGAAGAAATTAAAGACTGAATATATTGAGAACGATATTTACGATAAACTTCTGAATCTTTAGTCCAGCCAAAATTTTCTGCAAATTTATCATAATCAATTCTATAATTGTTATCACCTAATGCCTCAATCCAGCCAATTTTCATAAAATTAGCTAATGTCGATTCTGGATCAGCCTCGTTTAATACTCCACCGGCGCTTAGCATTTCTAATAACTAATCAGAAGACATACCACTCGCGCTAGAAGCATACTAAAACGTAGCATTGTTATTCTTAGCATCAAATGACTTTGCCGCGGCTTTCATTTTTTCAGATAATTCTACATTTGTATTTTTAATCTAATTATAATATTCAATTGCTGCTTGCCCAACATCGCCCATACTACTAATAACATATGAACTAGTACCGTCAAGCTAATCAACCTAGTATCCAGCTTTACGAAGTATTGCCGCAGCTTCGGATGAAATAACAGCTCCAACACCTTTATTAAGTTCTTCGCCTGCGTCAATTAATTTCTATACATTACCATAATATAATTCACTAATTTCTGCTGAAGTAAAATCATGATCTTTTAATAAAGATTGTGCTTCATGAACCGCATCAAGCCCGCCACCAGTGATAGTACTAATGATATTATCAATAGTATCATCATCTGCTGCTTCACCTAATGTGGTTTTATATGCTTCAATTTCTTCTTTTAGTTTATTATATGCCTAAGAACCTTTAGTTTTATTATCAGAAGAGAGGAAACTTGATAAATCTATTGCGTCTTCTAAACCATAAAGAACTGTATTATTAGCCCATTCTTTTGCTTCTTCATCGGTCGCGAATATTCCATCTTCTTTCATCTTCTAACTTTGCTTTTCAATTATTAGTTTATATTTCTTAAGATTAAGTTTATAATTATGAGTAACATCA
>Ga0265301_10002898_pt1 | contig 19025 bp, 34 predicted proteins | sample AusTroGonzalo_MG_2_FD_193488 | JGI IMG/M metagenome (GOLD analysis project Ga0265301, IMG submission 193488) | Bovine rumen microbial communities from tropical cattle in Woodstock, Queensland, Australia - Gonzalo_04 | ecosystem: Host-associated > Mammals > Digestive system > Stomach > Rumen ... | reverse complement strand
GCAGCAGGAAAAGATGCGAGAACTTTCTGTCCGATTGGACGAAATTCTGTCTTGATTTCGTCTTTTAAAACGGCTGGAAGCCTTGAAATATAAGGCATGTATACTTATACACATTTTATTAATCTGTCTTTTAAGTTTTTAAACAACAAGAAAAAACTCCAAGTCGTTGATTTACAACGCTTGGAGTTATGAGGTGCCATCCAGATTCGAATTCAAACAAAACTGTTTCATCTATCGCATGGTATGCACGGATCTTGCATATTTATTAAAACGGCAAATTGTCTGATGTTGTTGTATCAAGCATATTTGGTTTTGTGTCATTTTTTCCACCACGAATTGCATTATGAATGTTTTCAGATGTTGGTTCTGCTATTATCATTTCTTCTTTTGAATAATTCATTTTACATTTCCATATCATCTTTACTGGATCATATGCTGCAATATCCGTATACGAAAAAGGTGCAATTTCCGACAGGTCATTATATATGTCGTGCTCTACGATTCTAAAGTGCCATGTCTTTTTCCCGTCTGTAAACAAACTATTATTTACACCACCGCGTGTTTCCAACGTTTTAGCGAGTGCGCGTTCAGCAAGTTTCTTTTTTAAAAATCTGCCGTGACATCTACCAGGTTCAATTTCGCACATTTTTTGTGTGTTAAATAAAAATGTCCATATTTCGTATATTTTTGTGTATTTTTTACTCTTACTCATGATTTTACCTCACACAAAACTGTCGCCATCTACAGTTGCACTTGTTAATGTTATGTTCATCGATTTAATTTTGTCTCTCTTGAATGCTTTGCAAATCTTGTGGCATTCAGGACAGTTAGAATAAATCGTATATGACGGAGGATATGTTATATTGCACAACGAACTTCCTTGCCAATACTCATCATCCAGACACTCGAATTCACACCCGCAATTCCGGCATGTAAATATTATTGCTTCATCTTTTTCTTTACCTTTTTTTATGATGCGCATATATCATTTCCTCCTCGATAATAACGTTTCTTTACGATGTTAAAATCAGTCATGGATAAATACTCATACTCCGTTTTAGAGCGTGTTGTGAATACGGTTTAATCGTATTCCCGAATTACAAACCTGCCCAGTTTTAGGCAAGACTGTAACGGGTGTAATGGATCTTATCACCGAAACGATTTTGGGCGTATTCGGTTTCGTGTTTGATCTCTACACCTTGGTGTTCTATATCCCAAATTCTAGCACCGAGTCTCATGATTCCAAGATCTCTGAACGCTTCCAAAGGCGTGATGGAACCAAACTCTTTCATATAATCAATTACTTTCTGTGTTTGTTTCATATTAATCTCCTATAAATAACTTTTGCCGAATATCTTTCTAAACTCTTCTCGTGTGTGTGTTTCCTCAAACTTACGTTGGCATTCTTCCTGTAATTTACGATCAAGAGTTTTATCCTCATCATGAAGCTTCATATGAATATCATGTCGCAGCCAGCACCAACATCCATATCGCTCTGCAAGCTTTCGATTAGCAGAACCATGATAGATATGGTGTTTATCAAGGTTGAAACATGCCCCTGAGATATAGCAAATATGCTCATCAGGTTGCAGAATCGACTTGCTCATTCTTTTCAACCTTCTTAGCCCATACCGCTAAAGATCTGTCTATTTCTGCCTGCGTCATGGTCGGAATGCCAAGCTCGTTTGCCTCTTGAATTAAAGAATCAATTAAAGCAGACATCTGTTGAGTCGAGAAAACTGAACTACCGTAATACAGTGTTACGTTAGTACACCCAGGCAGTTTGGACGGCTCAACGTCCGCTTGCCAGCCGAGACCTTTATGAGTCCATCCTTTAATAAGCTTTTCCACTGCATAATCACGTACACACACAATATCAGAAACGCCACCAATTTCCTTGATGGCGTTTCGATAAACTTCCGTTTTTGTTATTTTCATTTTCTGTGCGATCTGGTCTATTAGAACCCACGCTAGATTGTTGGAATCCATAGATCTTCGCTTAGAATGTTTCTTTATGTCGACGTCTATTTCTTTCTCTGCCAGCTCGTCGAACATTTCTCTGAAGTCACTCTGAACTGTTATCGTAATGTTCTGACTTCCGTCTCGATTTATTGTAAGATCTTTTAATTTTCCAGTCACTTATATCACCTACTCAAGAATGTCCATGAATTCTTCTTCAGTAATGTCAAGCTTAATATGTTCCGAAAAGACTTTATAAACCTTACGAGCGAAGCTTTCTAAGTATTTGTCAAGCTCTTCTCTTGGAATATACTTTCCACTATATTTCAGTTGAGCATCAGTCATTGGAGTCCACGCATTTACATCCATTATGTCTGCATATGCTCTTGCCACAGTATCTGCTGCATAAGCCGCAGTAGCAGTATATGTATATCCGTCTAAATCAATCGTGTCAGTGCCCGTACCAATATTATTTGTTGTAATAACAGGTATATGTGGGGCCCACGCTGTTGTTAAATCATCATGTGGTGGCATTATGTGTCATCCTCCAATAACTTCATGATGTCTTCATCAGATATTTCTTTCTCAATTCGGTTCTCACTCTTTTTGCTGAGGCTGTCAATCCATGACTGTAGCTGCTCATTTGAATAATTGAAGGTGTATGATGTTGTGCTCGTTGTAGACCAACTTGTAGTCCCTGTTGTATAAGCATTTGTCGTATAATAGTACGGCATTATACATCGTCCACCTTACTGGCTAACATATCTGCCATATGCGTCCATAATACGTTTGGACATTTTCGTATAGCTTTGTCAAACGCATCCCAATCGTCTGTTTCATATGCGCCCATATGAAACCTAATGCACAACATTTCTTCTTCTGTGAGAGTGATGAATTGAGAAAGAATCATAATAGACTTTGGCGCATGACCTTTTAGAACTGTGTTGGCATCGAACTCATAATGATATCCTGCTGGAGCTGATATTTCCTGCCCTTGGAGCATTGTCACAGTTCCGCCAACCTTTTTGTATTGATCGCATTTACAAAGATCATGAAACATACCTATGATGAACGGACTCTCGTCTCTTTGCCAACTTAAATTATTATCGTGTGTTAGCTTGTTAAGCCTGTTAAACACACAGCGACAGTGGTCATACAAACCGCCTTCATAAGCACCATGATATTTTGTTGAAGCAGGAGCTGTGAAGAACCCTCCTCCTTCAAGATACTTAACAAATTGTGTGTTACCTGTAATTAGATGATCACTTTCTTCTGGGGCGAATTCTGTCCATAAAGAAACAAAATCGTCCATTCTTTCTTCTTTTGTACTAAACATATTATCCTAACCTCGTTATTTGATGTCCAAGTTTTGCAAGGTGTGATTTGAGCTGTTTTGCAACTGCGCTTCTTGTTACTACTCTTTCCCCGTTGGAAAGAATAATATGCGTTGCTGTATCTACATCATAAAAAGATGCAATAGAGTTAACATTTATATACTGCTCTACAATATCTCCGCTATACGGAACTTCTGCCAAAACGATTATATAATTCATATAACCTCCTAGTTTCCATTCACTATGTCTATTGCGCTGCAAAGAACATCTATCTTATGGGCAATCGCATCATACGCCTCTTTCTCTTTGTTATATAAAGACATATAGCGATCCATTTCCTTCTTATGAGATTCCTGCTTCTTCATAAGCTCATTGAGTTTTGTCTCGATGTTGGCGTCGAGAGAAATTGTTTTCGGTTCCTCAACTTGCTTTTCCTCAACAGGTTTCTCCTTAACGGTTTCTTCCTTTGTTAAACCATGCGCCCATTTATATTGATAGATCTTCTTCTTTGCTTTGGCTCTTGTTAGGCCCATATTCGTCATGATCCATTTGATCTGGTCACCGGAAGCAACGGATTCTTCCCACCAGCCATCCCATTTGATATATTCTCTTTTCTGTTCGATTGGTGTTCCGTTCTTTTCTGCTTCCATCTTTTGACGTCTTTTCATATTTTCTTCTCTAGCTTTTTCTATCATTGTTTTCCCGCCATACAGAGGAATAGGCGGATCGTTATAAACTTCATTTGCAATCAATTGTATAGCCCGCTTTCCTTCACGACATACTGACTGACACTTTGAACAAACAGAAACGCTTCCGTTTGCCTTAGCGCAAGTCTTAATATACTTATTAATAATTTCATCAAGAGTCATATCCTGCAAATCTTTAACAGGATAATAGCTCATTGGACCATTTGGAACATATGCAACATCATATTTTCTCATTTGATTTCCTTCCTCGTGCTCTGCATTCAACAAGGTATTGACTAACACCTAGTGAACTCAGTGCTTCTTCTGTTAATGAATATACTTCTATTGTTGGAACACGAAAATGGCAATTGGGGCACTCTCTTACTCGTTTGACACCCCAATCTCTTGGTCTTGAATCTTTTGTTGCAAACCGAACGTTTTGATTACACTTTGGACAAATCATCTGTTATCATCCAACTTTCCGGCAATGATTTTACCCAGCGTATAAAATGCTCCCATTCTACAAGTTTATGGCCCTCTCGTTGTCTTATAATGTTTCTAAGAGCGGCATAAGACATACACACGGTACGTTTTTGCAGATAGGATTGAGGTAACGCTTGGATAATTCCTCGCCAAATTTCTCTTTTATGATCTACGTCTGTGCAAAGGTTGTAAGACATAATACTGTTGTTTATTTTCTTTATAACCCACACAAGGAAGTCATCATCTAATCCGTCATGTTCAAAGTCTTCTTCTTCAAGAGGTCTAGATGTTATCTTGTGCATGGTTGAACAAGAAACTTTTTCAACACCGTGTCTGTAGGTGTCGAATTCCTGCCACCAATATCTTGGCGCTGTAATATCTGCCCATACATAAATCATGCGCAGATGCTTGCAGTGCTCGGGTCCGGCTTTCTGGAGTTTTAAAGACAGTTCACTGTCCTTTTCTCCGATGATATATTTGCCAGTGCTGAACTCACACATCTCTTCGAAATCCCATTCGGAATCTGACTTGCCCCAACTATTCATAGGATTTCTCATTGCAATCATTGCCTGATCAAAGCCCTGTGGTTCACGGATCGTCTCGATAATCAATGCCAGTTGCCTCCTTATAAGCTTTCCGTATTTTAATTAGTTCTTTTAAGAGATCATCGTTACACTGTTTGGTAACGTATACCTGTCGCAACAATTCTTCTACGCACTCTTTTATTTCTGCCGTATCATGTTCTTCTGGGCAGTATGCGCAGAGCCTCATACTAACATGGCCCCTCAATAGTCACTAATTTTTGGATTAATTCTTGCGGAGTCATATTTCATCACCTCCTTCTTTGAAGGAGAGTTTCTTTTCACAAGCGCCTTAATAAGCCGCTGTTGATTGTTGTCATACCAATAAATAACGTTTATCAGTTTTTCTATTGTTTCGTCTGCCAAACTAAACAATTCACCTACTGATAAATCTGTGAATACTGTTGTCAAAACTTTTCTTGTAAAATTAGCTTGACATATTATTTCCTCTACAGACACGTTGGTACTTCCTTTCTTTTAGCTCTGCGTCAAATATGCACCAACATGCAAATGAAGATAAGCACATAACCAGGCACACTAAACCAATAATCATCCACATCCATATATTTGTGTGAACAATTCCATATATGCCTAGGAATATAAATGCAATAGAACACATTGTTGTTAGCCAAACTATTAGACACATAGCTATAAATGTTTTCCAATATCTCACATTACCATTCCGTCCATTCTATATTATTTATATCTGTTAAAACACACGACTCAGTTACGTTCGGATGTCTGCGCATCCAGTCATTTATACCTTCGTCGTCTGTCATATCATCTCGTATTTTATCTAGGATATGTAATCCTTTTCTCTCTAGTTTTTTGTTGAGATACACACCATCTTGTGTGCATTTAGAATCATCAAAGTTCCAATCGGTTTTCCAGTTACCTGTCAACACGATACGTGCACCAGACTCAGTAACTATTTTTTTTAGTTCTTTTACTCTGGCTTCTGCGATACCTTTCCTCCCGCTTGGAGCCATAGCATCAGATTCGGGGAAATTTAAAACGTCATCCACACTGAAAAAAATAACCTTCATTAAGGTTCAATCCTTTCTGAATAGAAATCTGCTGTCATATTTTTCTTAAGATACCAGCTTTCAAAATCAGAAATTCGTCTCATTTCTTCGGGTTGTTTTGTTACTCCAACTTTAACTGTTGTGTATTTGTTGTATTTTTCTTTCTTGTATATGCCTTGAGCATATTGGATTAACCTCTTACTATTTGGAGCATAAAAGAACTCGACGACTTCCGGTTCTTCTTTGTACGAATAGCCAGCTTCAAGCCGGTATATATACATTCTTCTCATACAATCTCCTTTATCTGTCCTTTTTGTATCAACCATGCAACAGCCACAGCAGCAGCGTCAGATTCGTCGTCACACTTATAGTCTTGTTTACCAATATACTTCTCAAGTGCCTGAGCGACTTCTTCCTTTGTTGCTTTGCCCGATCCTGCTACCAGTTTTTTTACAGTCATCGGATAGATACTGTACCATTCTTTTCCATAAAAAGCCCATAACGCCCAGTCCATTAGACCGACTACTTTTGAAAGGCTTCTTTCGGATGGTACCTTTACTTTCATAATCTCATTTTCCCTTACAGAGTAAACATTACAGTCTAAAGGGTATACTTTTTGTAAAGCTGCGATGATTTCTTCAAGCAATTGTCCATGACATTTCTTTTTATCGTTCTTGTTATCTACTGTTACAAGTTTAATATCTGTTATTTGAGGATTGTGTGATTCGTTTTTTATGCTCATTAAACAAAAGCTTGGTCTTTTTAAAGATAAATCAGCAGCAAGTACTTTGTAGTCTGTTGGAAAATAAATAATCTCTTCTTGTTTCTCAGGCATGTGGATCACTCCTTACTGGTTTCCCACATCCTGGGCAGTATTTATACTTAGGTTTGTTTTCAATCCAGTTCGATGATCGAGCCGTTATAATCCAAGACTCGCTTCCAAAGATGGGCCTGCCCACGCAATCGGTGAACAGGCCACACTCAGAGCAGTTCCATCCTTTTTTTGATGCATTTAACTCTAGTTTTGCATAGTCGTCCAAGGCGACCACTCCTTTCGATGGAGCAGCTTGCCTTTTTTTCTTTAAGCGTCTGATCTGTAGGCTAGCTACATTATGTTGATAATTTCTGTAATGCTGTAAATATTGTTTTAGCTGTTTTCTTTTGTAATGATACTTTCTGTTGTGCGTTATACTTCTGGAAATACATTTGTCCGTAAGACGCTCTCTTCTCTTTTACAGAGTCACTTTGGTTTGCTGGCTTTTCGTATTTTTGCAGTATGATATCAGACGCTTCACGAATGCTTGTTGCATTCAACAATGTTTTATACACAGTTGTATATTTCTTTAATTCTTCAACAAGATATTCTAACTGAATCTGTAAATCTCCAATTGACTTGTTGTACATCTTAGCCTTCTCAAGTAATCCTTGTTTTCTTGTGTAGTAACACCATTGAGCAAGACCGTAAGCGATTCCATCTATTGCAAAGTTATCTTTCTTTTCTTCATCAACCAACCGTGTATATTCTTCACTTGTTAATCCATATTTCTTAATCCCATTAGCCAACGTTGGATTAAGTGAACTTTCTGCAAATAAATTTCCCATTAAAGCAGCAACACCAAATGGGTTCTTTATTTTTTCATAAAGAAACTCCCATATCATTTCTTCATTCTTCATCTGGTCTTAAACTCACGGTAAACTTATTTGTAAAGTCTTCCCGTGATTCATCTCCGAATGCAAGTATTTCAAATTTATCAGCGTCGAACAGTACTTCCTCTTTGTGTAGTTTGTAAGTGGGACGAACAATAACTAAGTCCTGATAGTAAGACCCTTCAGGAGATTCAATACCAACGTATAATTCTTTATCGAATTCTCCTTCGTTTTGTTCAGCTACAAGTTTGTAGCTGTTGGAAAGTGGTATAACAATCTTGCCCAAACAATCACCTTCTCACTCTTTGAACATGTTTTCAACGTCCTCGTCTGTTATAGCGTCATACGTTTTTGTTTGTATCATTCTTAATCCACCATTAAGGGTTGCGTGTACCTTTATGTAAGGCGAACTAACAGTCGGAAGATACTGCATATAGCCTCTTCCAAACATAGATCCTATTTGGTCATCATACGTTTGTTCTAAAGATACGTTATCCAACTCAGAAACATAAGCTTCATCGTAACCTTCGCGTTTACACACTAAATAACAATGATCAAATTTTATACTATCGGCCATAATTATCTCCAAATAAAAAAGAGGGGTGGGAAACTGTCCCACCCCTCCCCGCAAAGTTACTGATTAAACTCTTGTTCAAGGAGCTCATCCAGTTCCATTTCGGCAGAAGCTAACGCATCCTCTGCGTCTTGAACAGCCTGCTTGTAAACTTCAACTTCATGCATAAGGCTCTTAATCTTTTCGTTACCCATAGGTTTATCTTCTCCTTCTTGAATGTTGATTTGAGTTTTCAGGTTATTCTCTTCATTGCCGTCACTAGATACAATCATAAGCACCACTCCTTAATCTAAAGAAATTAATCATGTGGCTGCTGCTGTCTTCCCGGCGTGGCGCGCTTCACTCACGGTGTTACAGCCATTTGACAAAACTTACACGTTTTGCACCAAACTCCGCAAAACTTGCACTTTTACGGAGGTTTGTATGAATTACTATTCTCCTTTATGGCCATTTTCGAAATGCCTCAAACTTAGGTACCGAATAATTACCACCAGGCGTTATATACTATGTCGTATTTTTCAAAGTCAACCGTATCTAGAATGTTGTTTATCTGTTCTATGGTTTCTTCCAGATCATTAATATAATATTGATTATAATCTGTTCCTCCGAAGAAGAATCCAGATTGTGTTGGAAGCAATTCCTGGGCAACAGAAGGATCTTCGATAACCTTTCCGGTCTCATAAAGCTGTTTCCATCCAGCCTGTGTTAATTGTTCTCCGTTTTTGACCATGCCATAAACAAGATTACTTTTGTTTATTACTTCTTTGCAAGTATCTCTAAGTTTAATTAAATCTTCTTTTGAAACATAATAGTCTTTACAGTTTTCAAGATTGCCATCGGCTACGTTATTTTCAAACCACGCATGAATGGCGTTTGCTTTTCTCCAATAAGCAACTTCTTCACGCTTTACTTTGAAAAGATACATGTCGAGTCCCATAATTATCTCCTTTATTTCTGTTATTCAAAATCGTCTTCTTCATCAAACTCTTCTATTTCTTCATCATATGCAGACACGTCATCTACTTCTTCGTCTTCTTCGTTATGCTCTCCGTCATAAACATCAAAGACTCTCATTTTCTTATCAACACGACTGCCTGCTTTTTCGTTGGACTTCTCTATCATTCCCATTAATCTTTTTACAGACAACGGAGATGATACAACAGTACCGTTATCAAGAAAAATAGCTGACTTAGCTTTTGTTAATCCACATCCATTAATCAGTGTTCCATTTTTTCTTTCATCTGAAATAACTTTTCGTGCTTGATATATCTCAGTCGACATTATTGCAACAATACGTGTTGCGCAAATACACACATCAAACTGTCTATTGTCACTACGTTTCGTAGAAATTCTGATAAACCGTAAGGGAACAGTATAACCCATAGGAACATCACTCCTTAATATTTTTAATATAGACGACGGGCGGCTTTGAGGCCGCCCGTCTTAGAGTGTGCTCCCGACTTTTTAAAACGTGTCTAAATCAATTTCTCCGAATTCGCCACCACCAAATGGGCTGTCAATAGAATATCCGGCAAGACCGGATTCATCACTATAAATGTTTTGTCCATTACCTAACACGCTGTCAATTGTGTATCCTACATGACCATTTTCATCACTATAAATATGCTGTCCATTACCTAATGGACTATCGATTGTATAACCAACATGTCCATCAAGACTATATATCTCCTGACCGCATCCAAACGGACTATCAATAGAATATCCTACTAAATTTCCGTTTTCATCATAGAAGTTCTGGCCATTTCCAAACACACTATCTATGCCATAATACTTCATTTCTTTTATCTCCTTTAATTTCTATTAGGGAGCACTGAATATTGTTTTGCCCAGATATCATATTCATTAGGCACGACTGTCTTTGTTCCGCCTTTATATGTATATCTTTGGCTCTTTGTGAACTGGATTAACCTTAAACAATCACCTTCGTTAAACTTGTTTTTCTCAAAGTCATCTTTACGTATTCTTACAACACCTGTAGTACCACGTTGTACTGAATAGAACTTTGCTTTGACGCCATATTTAGCGTCAATTTCCCTAACAAAGTATAGATTGTTAGGCGCTGTCTTGTCTGAACTAAGACATAACCCTACGTTAGCTAATTCTGAAGCCAGTCTCTGCCCTATCCACAACTCTTCATCTGGCAAAGAGGCTTCAAATTCTCTGCAAGCTTGCAATCTTATTTCATATGACTTTATAGTTTTCGTAAGCTTATTCTTTCCTTCAAAGAACTCATTATAAACCTTCATCAGTTTACCTGAACCACCAAAGTCTTTGAAATATCCAAGCTCTATTAATATCTGAATTTGTCTTGTGTCTAAACAAGTATCCATTTGCAACACTCTCAATACGTCTGTAAACGTGTCATACTTGTTTTGTCCAACTCTGTATAAATCTCTCGCAGCTTGTTTAGACATATATCTAATAGAAGATAACGACTGAGATATCGTATGGTTTTCTTTATCAACCATCCAGTCTCTATTATCCTGTCCAAACCTTCCAGCAGTCAAATTTATACCTTTATATCGTTTCATTTCAGATATAATGGCAGAAATCTTATCAGTATTTTTCTTTTCATCGTATAGCTTTAGCATGGTTATATATAGTTCATACGGATAATGAACCTTCAACCATGCTGCATATAATGAATCGCAAGCCATTGAGAACGAATGTGCACAACAGAACATATAGTTTGCTGCATTTTCAATGATAGTCCATATCTGTTCTACAACTTGATGTGCCTTTTTTTCTGATGCATTTTCTGTTTCTTTTAAATACCTAGTAAATCCAGCTTTAAAATCTTCTTTTGCAGCTAAGACTTTTTCGGTCTTCTTTTTCTTACCATATTACCCTCGGTTTCCCGATATTTATTAAGGGAGTAGACTATCTCATCAACCCAACAGGTTGTGTGGCGCTTCGCTGATGGAGTTTCACCATACAGCTACTTCCATACGGAATAGTCGTTACACCTTCACGCAGATGCCTGCGAGCTTGGCACGGTATCAACATGTAAAACTTCATATTTGTTTAAAATATAATCCAGTTTCAATAATGTATCTTCTACATATGTTATAAATTCAAGGTTTATTTTATTCCTTTTACAATATTCAACCTTCATAGCGTCTGTATATTCTCTTGATGTTCTCCCGATATCAGACCAAGTGTCCGGTTTGAAATGTTGTTCGCCTTGATATTCTAACAAGAAAAACCCACCGACTGTATATATTTTAAAATCAAACCTAAGAGGTCGTCCATTAGAAGCTTTTAAATCATCGAACTTTGCTTCTTTTTCGAAAACAAAACCATAATGTCTAAGATAGTTAATAATAATACCTTCGTTTATGCTTGCTCTCATACAGCCACAACTTTTTGTATTGCCGCTTTTTAAATTGCTTCCACTGCAAATACAAACACTGCCACAAGTGCATTCACAAACCCAACGCACTTTTCTTCCACCAATATTTGATGCTCTTCCTTTTACTACTAGCTCTCCAAATCTTTTACCAGTTAAATCTTTTAAAAATCTTTCAGACGACTTTTTACTTTTTAAACATCCGCAAGATGAAGTTGTTCCAGATGTTAAATTTGGATATCTAACAATACAAGTATTTCCGCAATCACATAGACATTTTATTAGCTGAACAGTTCCAATTTTTCCAGCTCTTTCGATAACTGTTAACATGCCATACTTGTTTCCGATTAAATCTTTCATATGAACGCCTCCTTTCTGTTTTATTTAGTCTTTCACCGTTAGCCTCTTTTGAGACACCCTACATTTGTAGGTTCACCACATTTTCAATATGCATTATTGCATATTGCCACTAATTCTTAATGGCTTTTGTTGTTGCGTAAGCTTTTGGTCCAGGAATACCAGCCGCTTTTAATATTTTCAGAATCTGTTCATCATACATTAAGAAACTATCTGGTATTTCTTTTGTAGCTAATAAGTTGTCAAGCGATAGTATACCGTATGAGAACTTTTCCCTGTTTATGAACGTGTTAAGCATTGACTTAAACCCGGGCCTTATGGCTGCAACGAATCCGGCCAACTCTGCTACATTCTTTGGCTTATAAATCATGCATCTTTCTGCTGATTTCTGACGTTCAACTTGGTTTAGTCCTATGGTGTAACCTTTAGCATACAAGTCCCAGACTTCTTTATCGTTCTCAACAGCTTTAAGAAGTTCGTCTACTGACATTACTGGTATACCTGCCAGATTGAAAGCATTATTTATTATTTTAACAACGTCGACTCTCAAGAAGTCAGCCTTTAAATAGTTATATGAGTCTGCTGTTTTCCCGTCTATATAAGCTGCATATACAGGTTCTTTTGATCCTGACTTAGACTTAACTCTGATAATGCCAGTCTCTCTGCGAAGATCTTTATCAGATAGTAAATGAGCGCAAGGATGAGGCGAAATCGCAGTAATAATACCTTTATATTTCTTAGACTCTTCTATCAATTCAAGGTATTTATCTTCGACATAATACTCAATCTTTACATCATCATCCACGTCGTATTCAGGATCGTCAGCGTTATTTTCACGAGCATGTTTGACATCCATTTCATAATTCTGAATCTGTTTAGCCACTGTGTTAGCAGTTTCAAAATCAAGATCTCTTGCTCTTGCTAAGAGCTTGAATGCAGATAACGTCTTAGCTGTACCGAAAGCAATCATTGGAAGGCATCCCCATTCTCCAAGGATCTCCTTTCCTGCTCTCTCAAACGCTTCAACGTTAGCCATGTTGCAGTCCAAATCGGGTAATCCATTTGCCAATCTATCTGCTGAAATAAATCTTTCAGGATACATTTTAACAGGACTGTGCAAACGGTTAATAGAACTAAATCCCATTGCATAATTAGACACAAAGGACGCTCCAGAACCTCTTCCGGTTTTTGTCAATACACCGCCGTACTCAATCCCTTTGTCTATAATCTTCTTCATGATCAAAGGATAGTCAGCAGTACCCGTGCTTGTCATTGTGTCCATCTCTGCATGAATTTCTGCAGCTTCATCTTTTGTCGGCATTCCTGCTTTTCTGATATACTCATCGCATACTGTTTTCTTATATAAATAATTTCTTTTATCCAAAGGCATATCAGGATACGGATTGGGTATCTTCTTTTCGTTTGTAAAATGAACACCTTCAAACTCTCTGAAAATCAATGTATTTTCCATAGCCTCTTCAATTTGAGCTCTGTTTAAAACACCTTGATCTTTGAGCATCTTTAAAGCTTCTTCCGCGGTTGGAAGATATAGCAGAAATTCATCTTCATTTCCGTAAGTTATTTTAGAAGCCAGCAATAACTCACGGCGTAGTTCTTTCTCTTCCTTAAATATATAATGGCTGTCTGTGCCAAACATCAGAGGCCATCTATGCTTCTTTGAAAGTTCAATCATCCATTTATTTCTGTCAATCTGTACTTGCTGTGGATGTGGCTGAACCTCAAGATAAAAGTTTTCTCTAAATATGTTACGCAACTCACACAGCATCGCTTCATCAGAAGGACCCGCAACACATGCACTGGTACATATGAAATTGCGCCAGTCTAATCTTCTAAGTAATTCAAAATCAATTCGTGCATGATAATAGAACCCTGTAAGATTAGCTTCTGATAGAATTTCATTTAATTGATAGAAACCATCCATATTCTTTGCCACAAGAATAAGATGGTATCCCCTATTTTCTTTATCTGTTCTGTCTGGAACAAAATAAGTTTCTGATGCTGCCAACGGAATCATTTTGAAGTCGTTTGAACTATACTTCAATGCAACTTCAAACTGTTGCCAAACGTTCGATCTGTTTCCATGTTCAGACATGCATAGAACATGGTGCCCACGTTCTTTATATATCTTTGCATAGTCTTCAATCGACATCGTTGAGTCTGGTTGCGTTAAACAATTGGAATATGAGGTGTGTACGTGATATGGCTCAAATTCAAGCAAGCCTCATCACTCCTTGGTGTTTTTGATATCACCCTTTTTAAACAGCACGGAACCGTCATAGAAAGATCCTTTTCCGTTATATTTTTCCCATAGTTTTACTTCTTCTGCTGTAGCTTGGTTCTTTTCCATGTTGTTTTTAAACCAGTTTACAAGATTGTCATTGTTTTTATCTGTACAGAAGAATACACCTTCATGTTCTGGGAACACTTCATCAGCAAGTATCTGATAAAGCGTACTTCTAAGTCCGTAAGGGTCTTGCAGATTATCGTTATAATATTGAACGACTTCTTTCTCAAAGACAATATAAGTCAAAGGATTAGATTGCATTTGTACATCAATAGCATCTTTGAATATTGGATTTCCTTCGAACAGTTCTTTAAATAACACGCTCTTTGGTTTTGTATAATTAGCAGGAACAATATTAATATACAGTGTAACGTTGCCAAACACTTTTTCTTCAGGTAAAAGTTCTGCCAACGCATTTGCTTTATCCGCGTTAGAAACAAGTAGTTTTATTTCAACTTTATCTTCATCATAGAAGAATTTAATATCTTCGTCTCTCTCAAACAGTGCTTTTACAGCGCTCGCATATTGAATCCAAGGAGCTGCTAATTTAATATTTTTCATAGAACTATCCTCCATAATAAAATAATCCATAGAGTGCGAAGCTTTTAATCGAAAACACTCTATGGACTTTAAACTTCTAGCTTAGCCCTACCCCCTCTAAGCATTGGGTTGATCAGTATCCCTCCATCGCTCCCGAGTACGCTGTACTTTCCTGCGGTCGGCTGAACGTCCGACAAACCATACACAGTATGAAAGCCTGTAGCTGTGGCGTCCTCATTTTACTGTTTTAAAGATCTTTTACTGTTCTTTACTGTTGCTCACGAATCAACCATAAAAGGTTAACCAAACGCTTCTAGTGCAATCGGGCTGTCGTAAGCTACCATAACTCAAGCCCCGGGGACGAGTCATGATATTAAGTTTTGAGCGTTATTTTTTCGAGACGTATCTCTTTGCACACTTTAGCTGTCCGCAGACAGCAAAGACCTCCCTAATTTCTCCAGCAAATGTTATAGAAGTACATTTTCTGGAGCGATTAGCATATAAACTGATAAATAGTTTCTCTATCTGGACTTATAGCATGATAATTACCAGAATCTAGAATCTGCATAATAGAATCATAGAATCTTTGCCATGTTCCAAAGGTTAATTGATAATCAAGATTAATTACTGGATAGTCATTAATGTTTTCGTCTTCTGCATATTCTTCAAGGAAGTTATCAACAGAATCTGTCCAGTAAACACCAAAGTCGATTTCTTCATTACCTATGTCTATTGTGACTTCTCCCTCAGCCCATCCTAAACTTTCTTCCATGCCGTGTTGTGACAAACTAAGAAGTCCGCTGTTTCTGTCTGCTTCTTTTTCATCATATGCAAACTGATAAGGAGCCATATCAATATTTTCGTCATTTATAAATATCATTTCATTTGGATATAATCTTGCTCCAGTCTGAAACAGCAACCAAACAGCCTTTTGTTTAGGATCATACTTCTCGTCTACATTATCAATTAAGTCCAGAATATAGTTAGTTAATTCAAGAGACGAACCTGTATAAGCCGACCAATGGTAGTATGCGTTAGCCAACGGCTCACCATTATGTACAATTTGAATCACAAGTCTTTGACCCATCGTTTAAAACGTCCTCTTCTACCTCAAAAGTTGCAAACGGAATTAAATCATAATTCCCGTTTTCACCTTCTTCAAAATTTAAAAATTCAGCAAATCTTTCCTGACACTCTTCTGTTAAATCATCCCAGAAAAACTCAAAAATCTTTGTCATGCAGCCACCTCTTCTGTAGCATTCAGCTTGTTCCATTTGGCAGGAGACATGCCCATAATAGTATAGCCAATAGACTCTAATGCTGTAGACCTGTCATAGCTAGGTACATCCTGCGCATAACGAGTCGTAGCATTAGCAAAGCCATAGAGACTAAGATCCTGTCCACGAATCAGATAATCCAGAATACCTTCTCCTTCTTTCTTGGAGAAACCGAAGTCTGTTCCTGCAAGTTCAACCATAGCAGGAATGTTTGATGTTGTAATCTTTGCACCCTTTGCCTGACGCATTAAATCTACAACTTTCTCAAACCGAGTCTGATCAACAACGGCTCTTACTGTGTCCTGAACCTTGAGAAGCAACGCCTTATCATTTGCGATAAGTGTCTCATCACTATAAAGAGTAAAGTCTTCATAGGCTTCATTTCCACGACCAACATGGTACTTACGAGTCTTGGCATCATTTACCACCATTCCATTAGAACAAACTAGTCTATAGATTAAAGGCTGAATAGTCATAGAACCGAGTCCAACTTCAGAATTTGTAATCATCATTCCAGACTGTACAATGTCGCCTGGAACGACTTCAGTTGTCAGCCTGGGATTTACAACTTTGATGTACATACGTTCATCAGTGACTTCACAAGATTCGATCTTAGCGTCGGGCATGTCTGCAATAATAGGAAGTACAGTCTGTGCAATTTCATAGTTATCGATACGCCGATAACGATCAGACAGGAACGCACGAACTGTTCCGTCAAGAGTACGAACCATTCGTTTCTTAGGCTGTTTATTAAACCAACTGTTAATGTTCTCTGCAAGCAAGATGGGATTTTCGTCACGCATCTTGTCATAATATTTAGCAGGAATACCAAGATGCGTACCAATCTGGTTATGAGCTATTTCATTAATGTTCAGAATAATAGATTCACCAGTTGCATCATTGCGTAATGTCATTTGTGCTACTGCGCTGTCACAATCAACATGAATGTTTCGAGTATCGAGCATGTAGTCGTGTTTTGCTTTTGCTTGCCGGTCAAGTTCTATTGCTAATTCTGTTAATGTGCGACCAAATTTCATTTATTAACATCTCCTATGTTATTTATCATATTTTATGTTATTGAACGTTATACAAAATGTTTAAAGTCTTCCCATTTAATCTTTACAATAACTCTGTTATGGCACCTATCATTAAGTTCAATTATTGGACGGCATACAACCCCTTCCATTTCTTTTATCTTTCGTCCAAGATGCGACATAGGATGACTCTTTACATATGCAACGGCCTCTTCAAGCGTTCCTTCGCCAACGACAGGCACTACATCAACTCCAAATGTTTCTGCACATCGACAAACAGATTCACGATCTTGATAGTTATCGCCAATCATAAGATCAAACATAATGAAGTTTACACTTTTACCATCTTCTACATAATCTCCACCTGTCTGAATTTTCGCACCATATCCTTCACCATAAATAGTCACTTCGCGCTCACCGAATGTTTGTTCAAACAGTTGAGCATTTGTCTCACCGCCAAAATATTCGTTCAGTTTATTTATAAGCGGAGCAGGAATTTGAGCATTGTTTGTTCGTCCAGCAAAAGAAACAACATGACCATCCCAATGGACACGAATATTTGTACCATCAACCTTTTCTGTCCATTGCCATTTGTTATCTTTCAGAAACTCTACTGTCGGATTTCTGAAAGAACCTTCAATTAACTTTTTAGTACCACTAATATCCCTATTAAATAGGGTTTCAATCTTAATGTATTCTTTCATGCTTAACTCCAATCAAAACAAATTATCCTTATAGCCTTCATACTCCTCTGTTTTCTTCTTTGACTTAAAGTCAGGCTGAACACCATTAGGACATAATTTTCTTGCAGAACAAATGTTCCAACAGAAGTAGTCAGGCTTTTCTTTACATACAAGCCAATCAATCACAGAACATTCTTCTATTCCAACTATCTGTTTTGTTGCCCAATCAAGTGTTTCATTATACTGTTCAATTGAAAACAGTCTTTCTGGCTTCACGCCATTTTCATTAAACAGATGAAACATTAACCGTGCAGGATAATCCCCATACTTTTCTTTAAGATATGTTGAATAAAGAAGCTGTTGTCTGTACATTTCATCTTCTTCTTTTTTGAACGACTGAAGAGATTTTGATTTATGATCGCAAATGATCAAATCTCCCGTTTTCTTTTCTCTTAACAGCATATCAATAATGCCTATGAACGGTCGTGTTCCTCCTATTGACAATGGGAGATTGATCTTAAACTTTTCTTCTGCGGATATAACTTCGTAGCCCTCAAACTCATCAAAGTTTTCAAGAAACTCGATGCCATTTTCGTATGCTTTCTTTGCATATCCTTTAGCTGCAAGCACTCTGGGCCACGCAGTTATTACTTCTTCAGAATATCTTCTTTCATATTCTTCGAGCATTTGTTCTTTAGTGATTTTTTTCTTTGCCCATTGATCAAGAAGGTCATGTATTAAAGAGCCTCGCTCTGCAAACGCATTGCTTGCCTGCTCTTCCATCCCTTCTATTCTTTGCAGATAAAATCCATATCTGCATTCGTCAAATGAATTTAATTGGGAATAGCTATACACATGATCATCAGATAATAAGCCCAATGGACATCACTCCTTTAGCATGTTCCTTCTGTGTAGGTGATACTATCTACCTTTTCCCATTTATCGTTGTAGATATCAATGTAAGTTGTATACTCTGCGTTATTGTTATTACTGTCCAACCATTGTTCGGCTTTTTTCTCAGTGTCAAACATAACACTTTCAGAATCGTAATAACGTTTTATTGTTGCGAGGTACTTAATAGTAACTCCTCCTTAAGTATTTTCTCGACCACAAATAGTATAAATTTCAGCATCAAGGATCACTTCGTTACAATCAACGCATTCCAAACAT
>Ga0265301_10002895_pt1 | contig 19033 bp, 18 predicted proteins | sample AusTroGonzalo_MG_2_FD_193488 | JGI IMG/M metagenome (GOLD analysis project Ga0265301, IMG submission 193488) | Bovine rumen microbial communities from tropical cattle in Woodstock, Queensland, Australia - Gonzalo_04 | ecosystem: Host-associated > Mammals > Digestive system > Stomach > Rumen ... | reverse complement strand
GCATTAGGGATAAAGGTACAAATAGAATGATCCAAAAACATATACCTGTTTTATTAAATGCTGTTATGCATGAACTTGGCGATTTGCATGATCGCACTGTTTTAGACGCGACGTTTGGTGCGGGTGGTTATACGCGGACTTTTTTAGATGCGGGTGCAAATGTCGTTGCATTTGATCGCGACCCAAATGTCGTAAGTGATGTAAATGATATTAAACAAAAATTTGGTGATAAATTTAATTTTATTGCACAACCTTTTTCTGCGATGACGGATTTAGATGCTAAATTTGATGCAATTGTATTTGATTTGGGCATTTCATCAATGCAGATTGATATTCCAGAACGTGGTTTTTCTTTCCGTAGTGATGCACCATTAGATATGCGTATGTCTGGCATAGGGTTAACTGCGGCCGAATTAATTGCAAAATCATCATCAGCGGATTTAGCAAAAATTTTGCGTGATTATGGCGATGTCAAAAAAGCCACCGTATTGGCAAATGCAATGATCCAGGCAAAACCAACAACTACATTTGAATTGCGTGATTTGATTTATAATCCGCGCGACATTGCCCCAGTGTTCCAGGCATTACGTATTGCTGTTAATGATGAATTAGGTGAAATTCAACGCGCTTTGGCGGCGGTACCAAATTTATTAAATCCAGGTGGAAAATGTTTGGTCGTGACGTTTCATTCAATCGAAGATCGAATTGTTAAAAACATTTTCCGCGATTGGACAAATGTGCCTGGCAATCCGCGAATGCCGGTTGTGGAAAATGCGCCTTTTTCTCTCATTCGTGCGGTTGTGCCAACAGACGCAGAATTGCAAAACAATCCACGGGCGCGTTCTGCACACATGCGCGGGGTGCAAAAATCATATTGACCCGAAATACGAATTTAATGTAACATTGACAAGAAAGGAAGAAAGAAAAAATGACAAAACTTACAAAATCTATATTATTGGCTGGTATTGGTGTGCTTGTTTTGGGCGATGCGATGGCGGTGTGTCCGGTGTGTACCGTGGCCGTCGGCGCGGGATTGGAAGGCGCACGGTTGTTGGGTGTTGAAGATGTCATAACCGGTATTTGGGCCGGCGGTTTAACTTTGTCTATTGCGGCATGGACTGCAAATTATATGCGTAAGCGCGGTATTAAAAACATTTGGTTATATATATTGAATTTTGTTGTGTATTACCTATTGTTGGCGGGCGTGTATTTTGTACCAACCGACAATCCTGTTGTAAAATTTAATGATAATTGCATATGGGGTATTGATCAATTTTTATTGGGTGCCGTGTTGGGAACACTTGTATTCTGGTTGATACAAAAATGGTATCAACGGATTAAGGCCAACAATGGTGGCCATGCATTGTTTCCTTTCCAAAAGGTTGTGATGCCGTTTGGCGGATTGTTGATAATGACATTGGTTTTTTGGGCAATTATACGTTGGTTGCCCGCAATTGGAATTGTTTTATGTTAAAATATTTTATTTAGGAGAAAAAGATGAAAAAAAATATGAAAAAATTAACTATGGAAGAAATGATTGAAAAGGTTGATGCCGCGAAAAAGGCAAACCCATTGGATTTATCTTCGGATCAAGATTTGTCTATTGCATTGATGAACCTGATTTCTTTAGAGGAACATTTCTTTTTCAGTGGTGCAAAAACGAAAAAACCTGGCTTTTATGATTTGTTAAATACTGTGCGCAGTATGCGCAAAGAATTAATGGAACGCATTGTCGATAAATCAACGGTCGAAGGTGGCGAAGTTTGGTGTATTTCTAAACACTTGCTGGCTGCATCAATGCGTTTGATGGAGGTTGGAACCAAAGCGTTGGGAGCCGGCAAAAAGAAAGAAGCCGAAGAAATGTTCGAAAAGGCGTATGATTTGTATTCTTTGTTTTGGGGATTGAATATGCATCTGATTGATTTGGATGGCGTTCACGAAAACATTCCTGCGTTTTATGATGGCGCGATTGCAGAATGCAAATTGGACACACAAAAAAAATCAAGCAAAGTAAAAAATGAACCTGCAAAAAAAGGCGACACATCAACAGTAAAACGCCTGGGGCAATGGGTAAAAAAAGCGGTAAATTGTTGTATAGAATAAAGTGTTGATTTGCATTCCTAAAAAATGGTATAATGAACCCAAGAGAGAATAAAAGTGAATACAAATATAAAAAATATTTTCCGTGGTTTATTTGTTGCGACGATGGTTGTGACTGCGGCTGGGGCGACCCCGCGTTCTGGGGTGGACATTGAACGTACACGCGCACGGGCGACAACCGCGACAACACGTGCAAAAACACCTGTGGTGACGCAACGTGGTGGTACCGACACGGTGGCCCGGACGGCGCGAAATGTTGCGGCACGTGCAACAGTTGTACCGAATCGGTCTGGCAACGGAACTATTGCGCGCGCGACCAGTATAATAAGCGACGCAGGAAACGCTGTTATTCGTCGTGCATTGAATATTTCACGCAGTGCTAAAATGCCAAAAACTATGGTGCGGACAGCAACGACAACCACGGCGCGTTCGGCAATGCCAATGGGGGCATCACGTGCACGTGCAACGGCGGTATTTTCTGATATTTCTAAATTGGGCGAAGGATATAACACTTGTCGCGAGACATACAATACATGTATGGATCAATTCTGTGCGGGCGCGAACGAAACGTACCGTCGCTGTTTTTGCAGCGACGGTTTCCGCAACTTGCGCGATAAAGAGGAAGGCTTGGATGCTGCAACGGCTATGTTGGATCAATTCCAAAACAATAATTTGAATGCGGTTGATAAAACGGCCGAGGAAGTTAATGCGATGTATTCTGCAACCGAAGGCGAAGCCGCAATAAAGAAAGATACATCAGCGTCGGCGGCATTATTAGCCGACATTGGCGATTTATTGTCTGGCAAAAAAAAGGCGGCGGACACCCAAAAAAGTTCTGCTATGACTTCTTTTTCTGGGTTGTCGATTGATTTTTCGTCTGATTTGGGTGATATTTGGGGATCAAATGCAACGTCTTTATTTAATGATAATTCATCGGCCAAAGATTTATCCGCGTTGGAAGGAACAGAATTATATAACCAGGCACATGAACAATGCATGCAATTGGTTGGTGGTTCTTGTGAGGCTGGCGCTGTGAAAAACATGGTAAAAAGTGCGTACAGCATTTTGATTACCCAAGATTGCAATGCATACCAAAAGAAATTGGATGCAAAAACAGAACAAGTTAAATCCACAGTGCGTACGGCCGAAAAGTATCTGCGCGAGGCCAGATTAGAAGAATATCGTGCACATAATTCTACGGACGTCAATGAATGTATTGATAAGGTTGAACAGGCAATTACAAACAATTCTGCGTGTGGTCCAAATTATGAAAAATGTTTAGATTATACTGGGGTTTATATCAATATGGCAACCGGAGAACCGATTTATTCTGCACGTTTGTTCAAATTGAATGAATTGATTGTGTTGGATGGCGTGTCGGGTGATGTATTGTCACAAAACCCGGACTTTAATAAATTCTTGGATGAAAAACGTAAAAATGCCGAACCTGCATTGAATACATGCCGGACCATGGCGGATACAGTGTGGAACGATTTTAAACGCACTGCATTGATTAAAATTTCCCAGGCCCAAGATGAAAAAATTGAAGAAGTTAAAATGTCATGCGTGACCACAATGAAGGAGTGTTATGATACCCAGGGTGGCGCATTGAAAGATTTTGACGATACAACAGCCCAGGCGGCCGGCGGTTTAGCGGCACGTGCGGCCAAGGCAATGTGTGCGGATAAGGTTTTAGCATGCGCGACATTATTTGGTGATCCAGACGATCCAAAATCTAATGAAGGATGCGCGATTGACGCAAAAACAAATCGCGTAACGACGGTTGCGGGCAAAAAGTGTGGTCTGACGGCGTTGATGAACTTTGTTAATGCTGTTGATGACACTCGTATCGCCGAAGGTTGTGGCGAAGGTGTTGATAATTATTTGCAAACGTTATGTACCCCACAAAGTGGCGATGAAGGTTTCCCTTGGCAATGTCGTTTGGGCGAATTCGGCAGAATGGAATACATTGAAAACGTTGATACGTGGAAACATTCTGATTCTGGGACTGCGGCAAACAATCGTAGTTTGGCACAAATGGTTATTGATTATGCGTTCGAAAATTGTGGAGAAAGACAGCCTGATGGAACGTATAAGTTGGAAGAAACAAGAACCAAGACAGAAGTTGCCCAAAAGATAAAAGAAGCAAAGTATGCTTTGGAAGATATATTAGAGGCCAAATGTACCGAATTGGACGGGTTGTGGATTGGTGTTGATACCGAAGATACAAGCAACACATTTAAAGATTCGGATATGTTGAAAGGATTTTATTCTAATGTGTTGGGTGGCGAAACCAGTTCAACCCGTGCACGTTCGGTCGGTACATGTTATGAAAATACCACAAAATCAAAATGTTTAGCATGGAACGGTTCCGAAAAAGAATATGCAACATATGATGCGGCCAAAGATGATTGTACGTTTATTGACGAATGGTACAAAGATCGTTGCGAATCTTTGGGTGGATATTATGAAAATTCTATATGCTATTTGCCAAAATAAGGGAAAGATAGATGAGAAAAGTATTATTTGTATCTTTGTTAACAATGTTTGGTATGGTTTGCGATGGGCATGCGTACTATGATGCAAAATTAAAGTCTGCATTTGGTTCTTTGTATAACGGCATGACCACATGTAAAGGATCCGAAATATCAGGCATCGGAAATAAATTATCTGGGAAAATAACAAATCCGGCCGCAGGTGATGAATATGGATTGTTATGGATGATTGCAACATCCACCGCCGATCATGGCGCATATTTTTGTCCAATGTTTGCGGTAGGCCAAAACAAGAACGGTTGTTGCACATGGAATACCATCGGAGCAAGTATTTGGACGAACTATGTAAAGGCGGGCACGAATTGTTTTTGGTTGTGTAAAGAAGGATATACTGGAAACGGGTGTTCACAATCAGTATCCAGTGCAAATTCTTGCAGTCCAACAAAGATTAATGCAGCCGCATTCAGTAGCGTTGGTGCCGTTAATGCAACGGGCGAACATGGTGTTCCTGGATTTGACACCTCTCGTAATGCGGCATGTGGTACATTACCCAGGGAAGAACATAATTCTGCATTGGTAATAAAAGAATGGGCACCGGGTGGCCATGGTGCATTTGTTCAACCAGTGATATTCAGAACCAGTTGGTGGGGAAACACAAAATCCATTGATACCAAGATGGTAGTTTTTGATGTGGGTAGCAAAGAATTGGTTTGCAAAAATGGTTATAAACCTAATGGTGCCAAGACTGATTGCGTGGAAATTAATGCCGAAACATGTGCATTGGCCGCCGATAATTGGTGCAGCGGTTATTCCAAGGCTAATTACAAGACAGATATGCATAATTTGGATACAGAGCATGATTGTACAAAATATTCATGTCAAAAATCAGGATATGGATTTAAGTCCACAACAGACCATACATGTGTGGAATGTTCTGTAAAAACCGCCCAAGGTGGTGTGTCACCGGCCAATGGTACATGCGTCGAATGTAACAAGGGTGATTATTTTGATGAAAAGGCGTCGTCCAGTAATTATTGTTCCACCGCGCAGCAAGTTTCCAAAGATGTATTAACCAAAGGGAAATCTGGGGACAAAATGTGTTGGCATTATGTTGATCCAAAAGAGTATAAAGATTGTATAAATGGAACACAAAATGCGCCAAAATCGGTCTTGAAATCGGTATTGCAGAGCCCATTAAAAGCGGTAGCAAAATTGGATTTGAAAGAAGCCGTTATAAGGGAACAACCTATTAAAAAAACTACAATTACTACCAATACAGATGGAACCAAGAATATAGATGTTGTGAAACTGCAGCTGGCACAGTAAGTATGTATATAAAAAAACACCCTGCCCTTTGGCGGGGTGTTTTTTTTATATTGAAAAAATAATTATTCTTGTTCGGTGACGGAAACTTTATCACCACTGACCAATGCGGTTAAAATATCCATAATTGTGGCGCGTTGTTTATCGTTCGCCAATTTCCAATATAATGTTATCAAACGCAAAGTTTCTGTTTTTGCCATTGGGTCATCTTCGGTTTGATCAGAAACGCGACGCGACATTGTGGATTTGTTTTCGTCCGGCAAATTGCCCGGTAATCCGCAAAAGAAAAATGATACAGGGGTGTCCATGGCCTGGCCGACTTGAAATAAACGGGATGCAGAAATCCGGTTTGTTGCGGATTCATATTTTTGGATTTGCTGACATGTGACACCGCATAAATCACCCAAATCTTTTTGAGACATACCCAACATAGCACGGCGCAACTGCATACGGTGGCCGATATGGACGTCAACTATGTTTTTTACGTATTGTTTTCCAGCCATTTTTTCCTTCTTTGGATTTGTTAGTTATCTTTCCCACATACTTATAATATTTTTTTGTTTATTTTGCAATAAAAAATCCTTATAATTAGTCAGATAAATATGGAGAAAAATGATGAAAAAACCTTTGGTTTTGTGCATTATGGATGGGGTAGGAATAAATCCCAAACGCGAACATAATGCGGTGGCGTTGGCAAACATGCCCTATTTCAATGAATTGTTGCGTGAATATCCACATTCCCGGTTAGAAGCCAGTGGCGGCGCCGTTGGTTTGCCTGATGGCGTTATGGGGAATTCCGAAGATGGTCATTTTACGTTGGGTATTGGACGCATTGTTGATAAATATTTGCGTCGATTTGAACATGAAAATTGGGATAAAAACGCACCACTGGCAAAATTTATTGATGATGTAAAACGCGATGGTGGCATTGTTCATTTGGTTGGCATTAACAGTGATGGCTGTGTCCATGGCAGTTTGGATGAACAAATGTTAATTGCAAAACGAATTTTGGATTCCGGATTAAAGTTATGTATTCATTTCACCAGTGATGGCCGTGATACACCGGCAAAATCTGCAGCAAAATATATTGATATAATGCGCAATAAATTGGCTGATTATTTTGCTGATGGGCGCGCATTTTTTGGAACGCTGATTGGACGATATTGGACAATGGATCGCGACCATAATTTAGATCGGACAGAAAAAGCATTTAATGCAATTGCCAAGGCCCAGGCTGAATTTACCGCGCCAGACATTGATACCGCATTACGTGATGCATATGCACGTGGGGAAACCGACGAATTTATCAAACCGATTGTTATAAAACCAACACCAATCACACCAAATGATGGTTTTTTGTGGGGAAATTATCGGTCTGATCGTTCGCGACAAATTTTGCGGATGATATTAAAAACAGGGGCGCATGTTTTGTGTTTTTCTCAATATGGCGAAGGGTTGAACGAATTGTGTCCGGCATTAATAGATGATATTCCTGTGCACAATACTTTGGGTGATGTATTGGCGGAACACGGGGTTTCACAGTTACGTATTGCCGAAACTGAAAAATATAATCATGTGACGTATTTTTTTGATGCAGAAAGAACTATGGATTTTCCGGGCGGTAAAAAAATTTTAATTCCGTCGCAACATGTGCCAACATTTGATATGAAACCGGAATGTTCTGCGGTTGAAATTACGGACGCTTTATTGAAGGAATTGCCGAATTTTGATGTTGTTATTCTTAATTGGGCAAATGGCGATTTATTGGGACATACAGGAAACCAAGATGCCGCGATAAAAGGATTGGAATGTTTGGATAAACAATTGGCACGATTGGTTCCGGCTGTGTTGGATTTGGGTGGCGCATTGTTGATAACCGCTGACCATGGAAATTGCGAGGAAATGTGGGACTATAAAAATAATGTACCGATGACATCGCATACAACAAATCCGGTTAATTTAATTGTCGTTGGATTAGGTGATGTTGCGGTTGCAAACGGCGGATTGGCCGATATTGCACCAACAATGTTAAAGATTTTGGAAATTCCCCAACCGGCGGATATGACCGGACATTCGTTGGTATAAAGGATTTGATATGATTATAAATAATGGTATTGAATTAGGTAATGAAAAGTTGGATTTTGCAACAAAGGTTATTACCGAACTGCAAAATGAATTACCGAAATACATAGATGATGGACATGGACCTTTTTTGGCAGCAATTTATCGCGACAAAATATTGATTGCCAAAACTGCAAATTCTGTGGTTATTGATAATTGCAGTAATAATTATGCCGAGGTTAATGTTATTAAAACCGCACAAGATATTTTGGATTCTTATGATTTGTCACCGTTTGATTTGGATTTATATGTGACGGCGGAACCGTGTATGATGTGTTTGGGCGCAATCATGTGGTCTGGGGTACGGTCTGTATTTTATGGTGTGCCGTCTGATACGGTTGAAAAAATCACTGGCTTTGACGAAGGATTTAAGCCCAATTGGTTTGATGAATTTAATAAACGTGGGATTGCTGTGTACGGCAATATAGAACCGGATTTGGGCGAAAAAGTACTGAAAGAATACGCAAAAAACGGTAAAATATATAAACCACAAAGATAAAAAATCGCCCAATTGAATTGGGCGATTTTTTGTTAATCCTTTTTATTATTTCTGCGGTTTTGGAAAAATTCGCGTAACAGTTTGGCGGATGCATCGGCATATTCTGGCATTTGTGTTATGCGTGGTTTCCACAGGTGTTTATCTGTATCAAATATGCGTGCATTTGCAGTAATTCCGCCCCCTTTTTCATCGGCTGCTGCAAAGTATATATGACGGATTCGCGCAAAAGAAATGGCCGTTGCACACATGGCACATGGTTCCAACGACACGTATATATCTCAATCGTCCAAGAATTTTTGCCCTAATTTTTTGCATGCTTTGGTTATCGCGACTATTTCCGCGTGCAGAGTTGGATTGCGTTTTAGTTGAACCATATTTTCGCCGCGCGCAATGATTTTGCCGTCACGTACAATTACCGCACCGATTGGAACGTCGTCGTGCGAAAAAGCTTTTTTAGCCAAAATAATTGCTTGATTCATAAAGTCCATGTTGTACACTTTAGTACATGAATTCTAAATTGCAAGTTTTTGAGGGACGCTTTCACGGACGCAAGTTATTTGTGCCGTCCGGCGCGCGTCCAACGCAAAACCGTGCACGACTTGCCGTGTTTAACATGTTGCGTGAAATTGTAAATACATGGGACAAGTTTTCAGTTTGGGACGTGTTTGCGGGGTCTGGGGCGTTTGGAATTGAAATGATGTCGCGATACCCAAATGCGCGGGTTTATTTTTCAGACGTGGCGCCAGAATCCATCGAAACCGTGAATAAAAATTTGGCACTGGTAAAACCACATTTGCAGGAATGTCGGGTGCATCGTGCAGATGCATTGAAATTGTTAACCGAAAATGCATTTGGTAAAAATGTAGACATTGCATTTATTGATCCACCATATGACACACCGGATTTAGGAATAAAATTTATGCATGAATTTGGTAAAATCGCAAAATCAGGCGCGATTTTGATTTGGGAACAAGAAGCCGAGAAATCTGTGGAACCAGATGACCCGAATTGGGAAATATTGCGTGACCGCAAATATGGCCGCGCACGGTTCTTTATTTTGCGTCGGCTTTAATTAAAAATCATCCGCCTCTGCCGACAAAAATAAAACTATATTCTTTTAATAACAAACAATGCTACGGCGAGACGCTAAATTTTCAGCCATCGGCAAAGCCTTGGTGAAAATTTGCGCTTGATTTTTCAATATTTTTGATTCATAATATGCCGCGCACGACACCCTTGGAGGTCGCGCAAAACAAACAAAATGAAAAGAGGAAATAAAAATGGCAATTAAATTAAAAGCAGAATTTCGCGATGTTGCTGGCAAGGGGGCCGCACGTGCAATTCGTAAAAATCAAAATATCCCTGCAGTAATTTATGGTGATAAAAAAGATCCAACCGCAATTACTTTGAATGAACGTGATTTTGGTATGTTGCTGAAACAACCAAGTTTGCGCACAAAATTATTCCAAATTGAAACACCAAAAGGCAATGAAGACGCCATGTTGATGGACATTCAATATCATCCGGTGTCTGATCGTGTTATTCACGTAGATTTCAAACGTATTAATGTTTCGGCGCCTGTATCCGTAAGCGTTCCTTTGGAATTGATAAATGTTGATACATCCCGTGGATTAAAATTGGGTGGTGTGTTGAACTTTGCGGTACGTAAGGTTGCTTTGCGCGGTTTGGTCAATGATATGCCTGAAAAAATCGTTATTGATTTGGCAAATCTGAATATTGGCGAAGTGGTTCATGGAACCGACTTGGTCTTGCCAAAAGGTATTGAATTAGGTTTACACCAGGCTGAATTAGCATTTGTCACAATTGGTGGTAAAATGCCAGAAGAAGCAGATAATAAACCTGCGGCCGCCGCTGCAGCTGCGGCACAGGCCAAGAAATAATATTTCATTGGTATTAAAAGACCGCCGTTTGGCGGTTTTTTTATTGCTTTTGTTTGCATAAATAGATTATTATTCCTATTGTTGATACATGGGGGTGATTTATGTTTGGGTTTCGTCGTTTGTTTGCACATTTAATTTCTTCGTTTGTTTTCAAGCGACAACGCAGCAAACGTGTCCAATATGTTATTAAATACGGCGTTTTTAAGAAATTGAAAGAATATCGCGAATTTCGCAAATCTGCACCACAACCAAAACGGTTTAAGTATAATTTAGCGGTTGTTGCGATTATGAAAAATGAAGGGCCGTATTTGCGTGAATGGATTGAATTTCACAAAATGATGGGGGTTGATAAATTTTTCCTTTACGACAACGAAAGCACTGATAACACACAAAAAATATTAAAACCGTATATCAAATCTGGATTGGTGGAATACAACTTTTTCCCGGGACAAAAGATGCAATTGCCGGCGTATTACGATTGCCTGGACAAACATAAGTTAGATACCAAATGGTTGGCGGTGTTTGATTTGGACGAATATTTGGTGCCGGTAAAATATGATAATGTGCGGGATTTCTTGAAAACCGTTAAACCTGATGTTGCCCAAATTATCGTTGATTGGGTTATATTTGGTTCAAATGGACATGAAAAAAAGCCGAAAGGTTTGGTATTGGAAAGTTATACCCGCCGCGCAAGACGTGGTTGGTTGTACAAATCCATTATAAATCCACGATTGGCAATGAATCTGAACTGTCACGAGCACGAGGTTGCCGGCAAAACAATCGAACCGTCGACAAATGTTATTCGTATGCACCATTATCATTGTAAATCTTGGGAAGAATATCTGAAAAAGGCGGCTCGTGGCGATGCGTGGAACGGTGCAGCAGGTGGCATGTATAAATATCAACGTGCTTGCTTTGACGAACATGATAAAAACGAAGTGACGGACACCGCGGCCATGCGTTTTGTACCCAAATTGAAAAGGATTCTAAACCGATAAATATTTTGCTTTATACCCTTGAAATTGGTTTCTGCATAACTATATCAACAACAGCAAGAAATATTTTAAGGAGGCATAAAATATGGCAAAAGTATTAGGTATCGATTTAGGTACAACAAATTCGGCAATGGCCTTTATGGATGGCAAAGATCCGAAAATCATCGAAAATTCAGAAGGACAAAGAACGACTCCGTCGGTTGTGGCATTGACGGCGGGTGGCGAACAATTGGTGGGTATTACCGCAAAGAACCAGGCGGTGACAAACCCTGAAAATACTATTTATGAAATCAAACGTTTAATGGGGTTACGTTTTGACAGCCCGGCAGTAAAGGAAATCGCAAAACGCGTTCCTTATAAAATTGTTGCGGGCGATAATGGGGATGCTTGGGTTGAAATGGATGGCAAAAAATATGCTCCATCACAAATTTCCGCTATGATTTTGGCAAAATTGAAAAAAGATGCTGAAAACTATTTGGGCGAAACAATTACCGATGCGGTTATTACTGTGCCGGCTTACTTTAACGATTCACAACGCCAGGCAACCAAAGACGCCGGTCGTATTGCTGGATTGAATGTTTTACGTATTGTGAACGAACCAACCGCCGCGGCTTTGGCCTATGGTTTGGATAAAGATAAAAACGGCACGATTGCTGTGTACGATTTGGGTGGTGGTACATTCGACGTATCTATTTTGGAAATTGTTGATGGCGTGTTCGAAGTTAAATCAACCAATGGTGATACAGCATTGGGTGGATCGGACTTTGACGCGCGTATCTTGAAATATTTGATTGATGAGTTTAAGGCACAAACAGGTATTGATTTATCAAATGATAAATTGGCGTTGCAAAGATTAAAAGAAGCCGCAGAAAAGGCAAAAATCGAATTGTCGTCCAAGACGTCAACCGATATTAACCTGCCTTTCTTGACCGCGGATGCAACGGGGCCAAAACATTTCAATACAACGCTTACCCGTGCCAAACTCGAATCTTTGGTTGATGATTTGATTAAAAAGACAATTGAACCATGCGAAAAAGCATTAAAAGATGCGGGACTTACCAAATCACAAATCAATGAAGTTATTTTGGTTGGTGGTCAAACCCGTATGCCAAAAGTTGTTGAAACCGTCAAAGAATTCTTTGGTCGTGAACCACACAAAGGCGTTAATCCAGACGAAGTTGTCGCCATGGGCGCCGCAATTCAAGGCGGTGTGTTGAAGGGCGATGTAAAAGATGTTTTGTTGTTGGATGTCACACCATTGTCATTGGGTATTGAAACATTGGGTGGTGTATTCACACGTTTAATCGACCGTAATACAACAATTCCAACCAAGAAATCACAAGTTTTCTCGACTGCGGAAGACAACCAATCCGCTGTGACAATTCGCGTATTCCAAGGCGAACGCGATATGGCCGCCGATAATAAATTGTTGGGTCAATTTAATTTAGAAGGAATCGCCCCTGCCCCACGCGGCATGCCACAAATCGAAGTGTCTTTTGATATTGATGCGAACGGTATTGTGCATGTATCTGCAAAAGATAAAGGTACAGGCAAAGAACAGGCGATTTCGATTAAATCCGATGGTGGGCTAAGTGAAGACGAAATCAAACGCATGGTTGATGAAGCCGCGGCAAACGCCGATGCGGATAAAAAGAAACGCGAATTGGTAGAGGCCAAGAATCAGGCAGAAACCGCTGTGTTCAGTATTGAAAAATCATTAAAAGAACATGGTGACAAGATTTCCGAGGCCGACCGCAAGGCAATCGAAGATGCGAAAGATGCGTTAAGCGCAGAATTAAAGAAGGAAGATGCAACGGTTGAATCATTAAAAGAAAAAACGGATGCATTAACTGAAAAAGCCATGAAGTTAGGCGAAGCGGTCTATAAAGCCGCCCAAGCAGAACAACAGGCAAAAGAATCAGGGGAATCCAATAATGGTGACAATAACACCACAGATGCGGATTTTTCTGAAAAGAAATAATTTTGTTTAGTTATTAAAAACCGCCCGATAATCACCCACAAAATTTCAAAAGAAATTTTGTGGGGCCCGATCTTGGGCGGTTTTTAATTGCTTTTTGCTGATACCGTGATATAACTATTCATGCGATATTAAATAAAAGGATAACCTATGGCAAATGCAGATAATAAAAATGGCAAACACGTCGTGATAGGAACTGTTGTTGAAAAATCTCATGATCGGATTAGTATTACTTGTCCAGAGTATGGTTGTATTGTTATAGACCGCCATAGCAATTGGGATGGCGGTGTATCTTGGGAAAGTTATGTACCAACACTTAGAATCGGCGAAAAAGTGGATTTGTTGTGCGATATTAGTCAGAACGGTGATTTTTCGCACAACCATTATGGTTTTTATACATTGGGTAGTTTGCTTAGCAGTCCTGCGCATAAAGACGCTGTACAGCCCGATAAAGTTATGGATTTTATCAACCGGCCACAACAAGAAGCGTTTGTTAAGGCCGTTGTGTACCAAGATAACAATACGTATATTGATTGTTGGAGTCCTGTGTGGAAAAAAATCGAATTTCAAGAGCCCGGTTATTTTTCTGCAAAACGTGGCGACACACTGATTATAGAGCGTAAAGTAATAGCCCAAGATAACGTTTCTGTGACTTATAAATTTAATCTTGTAAGAAACAAAACATTGGAAGATGAACAAACGGCGTGGATTAATAAAACATTATCTGGATTTACCGATGCAGAACGCAATAGGGTATTGATAGAAAGCGATTTAATCAGAATAAAAGAAGCAGAAAACAACAGATAAAAAACGGGCGATATGCCTGTTTTTTATTTTGTTTCTTTTATCGAAATGTGATATAATTATCGTGTAAAGGAGCTGAAGGATGAGAGTTTTATTAAATATCCTGTCTTTTGTATTTGCTTTGGCTGGCGGATTACAGTTGTTATTGTATTCCATCGGTGTGGCAGAAAACGCAATGGCGTTAAAGTTGATGTTTTGGCCATCAACTGTATTGTTGTTCGTCGGAATGACAACAATGTTGGTTTTAGCAATAACAAAGAAACCGAATAAGAAATAAAAAAACGGGCAATATGCCTGTTTTTTATTTTGTTTCGCCGATATATATTCCCATATCGTTTGCGGCAACCAGTAGCGGATTTTCAGCATCCACCGTGGCGTTTGATATAGTTAAATTTTCTATATTTGGATCACGTTCGGCGCGTCCGGCCGATACCACCGATTCTAATCCAACAGTTGTAATTTCACCATTTTGCAGTGCCGTCATTACATATGTTTCATTGTTTGCAATTGCGGAAAGTGCCGTATCTGCCATTTGAATTGCCAGCAACCTGTCGTTCGGGGTTGTGTTCCCTGCCCTTTGGATATGTTCTGGGAACGCTGTGCGATTTGCAATACCGGCGGCGGTCAATTTGCGCGAAATCATATCGCCCGGACGACCAGAATGGCCACGCAAACTGATACCTTCGGACACCATGATTATACCGTAATCTGTATCAGCCGATTTAATGTGTTTAATCAATTTATCCACGTCAAATTTGATTTCTGGGATTAATATTGCACGTGCGCCGGCCGCCACCCCCGCCGTCAATGCCAACATACCACAATGCCGCCCCATAGATTGTACAACGAACCAACGGTGGTGACTGCGTGCGGTCAACATTAAATCGTCGCAAAATCTGGTCAATTGAGATACAGCCGTATCAAATCCGATTGTGCGTTCTGTTAATGGGATATCCATATCTATTGTCTTTGGAATACACACTAATTGCATATCGCTGTATATACCACGGTTTTGCCAGGCCAAAGACAAACTGCCATTGCCACCAATCAAAACAATGGCGTCCAGTTTTGTTTGTGCCAAAGATTTTTTCAATTGTTTTGTAAATTGCGCAACACGGCCGGATTCCACCGCGCGTTCAAAACTGTTGTTTTGACCAACGTTACCATTACGCAAAAAACTGCCCGCGACAAACGCTTGTTCGGGCGGCAATGTGTTCGTGTCCATGCGGATAATATTAGGTTTTTCGGCGATCAAACCATCCGTTCCATCCAATATACCGTATGTTGTCCATCCGCGTTTTTTTGCACCACAAATAATATGATAAATTGCGCAGTTTAATCCAGAACAATCACCACCTGTTGTCATAATGCCTATTTTTTTCATTTTTTCTCCATTTTTAATGTATACATTATATCATAAAAAGTTTGACATGGGTATCATTTTTGTGCTAGTTTTTTGGTATGTCTTGATTTGTGTTATTAGAGGAGTTAAGTTAAATGGCAACACAAAATTCTGGTAAAATGGGTAAAACAAAGCGTTCTACGGATGATTTGATTAATGGTGCTGTATCACAACAGCAAGATTGGCATGAACGGCGTCGCAGTTTTGCGCGCATTTTTTTACATTCTTTGAATGTGTTTGCAAAGCCAAATCCGCAAAAAAAGGTTGTTGGAAAACCAGCGGTAAAATCCGGTTCGGCCGAATTAAACACACAGAAAACAAAAGACAACCGTTCGGTTTTGCATGAATATTGGTTCCCTATTCTGTGTGCGTTTATTGTTGTGTTTGTGACGATTTGGGTTTTATTTAATCATATTCGGACAAATACGACTGTGTATACCTCGACGATTCCAGAGCCAGTTGTTCGTACTGTACCGGCACAATTGAAAACACCGATGTTCGATATTGTCCGGGTTGGGGAAAATGGCACAATTGTCGTTGCGGGGCGTTGGCATAAAAACAAAAGCGTTTCTGTATTTATGAATCAAAAGTTGGTTGCGACAATTATGACTGATAAAAACGGTGAATTTGTTTATGCGCCAACACATGCATTGGCGGCCGGTAATTATACGATTTATTTGATGGATGTGGATGCTAAAATCAAATCCGCAGACAAGGCATTTATTTATGTGTCTGATGCCGGGGTGGATGCTTCTGTATCTTTGTTAATGACAAAAAGCGGCAGCACGGTTTTACAGGCACCGACGATGTTGCGCGACGGTGATTTGTCTGTATCAAAGATTGATTATTTAGACAATGGGCGTTTGGTTATAACCGGCGACGGATTGCCACGTTTACGTGTATCTTTTACATTAAACGACACAGTTTTGGGCACAGCAAAAGTTTCTGATTACAAGCATTTTGGATTGGGTGCGGATGTCGACGAATTGATACCGGGCAATGATTATACGTTAAATGTGCGCATGCACGATGGTGACGGCAATATAATCGCAACCGTTTCACATACATTTACTATGCCACAAATGACAGGCGATGACGATACTTATTATACCGTGCGGCGTGGCGATTGTTTATGGATTATTGCGCGCAATTTCATGCGTCGCGGTGTGTTGTTCAGTGTGATTGCGGCACGCAATAATATTGAAAATCCAGATTTAATTTTTCCAAAACAAAAATTAAACATTCCTGTTCAATCTAAAAAATAAAACAACGGAGGGATTGCCATGGCAATGAAAAAGCACTTTATAGAGACATACAAAAATTATAAAATATTTATTGTATCTGGGACAAGCCCTGTTTTATTCATTGCTGAAAAAGACAATCCCGCAAAAGGTCCTACTTTGACTGCTGGTAATTTAGATCAATTAAAAACCGATATTGATAATGTGCTGGATTACGCGTTAAGTGTGAAAATAAATATTTACGAAGAACCGTCTGAAAATAAAGTTTTTCAAAACCCCAACACTCATATTCGCTCTAACTCTGGAATTATTGATGGGTTCACAATTGTAATCGAAAGCAATTATGATTTAGATATTATTATTGAAATGCTGGAAGGCAAACCTGTACGTCGCTCTAAAAAACATAATAAAAGTAGACATAGTACAAGATCAGCATCTTCTTTTGTAAGAATTCTGTGTCGCAACAAGACAACAGTAATAGAAAGACAGTAACAAAAAGGAAAAACATGAAAGGTATATTACTTGCCGGAGGGAGTGGTTCAAGGTTATATCCATTAACAAAAACGGTATCCAAGCAATTGTTGCCAGTATATGATAAACCTATGATTTATTATCCGTTGTCTACATTGATGCAGTTCGAAATCAAGGACGTTTTAATTATTTCTACGCCACACGACACGCCAAATATTCAGGGTTTATTGGGTGACGGCAACCAAATTGGTATGAATTTATCTTATAAAATTCAAGAAGCCCCACGTGGTATTGCCCAGGCATTTACGATTGGTGCTGATTTTATCGGCAAAGATAACGTTTGTTTGATTTTGGGCGATAATATTTTCCATATGGATACCGAATTTATTACGTTTAAATCAGAGGTTAAAAAGAATCAAAACAATCGTGCAACTATATTTGCATACGAAGTATCAGATCCAGAACGTTTCGGCGTTGTTGAATTTGATAAAAATCATAATGCTGTATCGATTGAAGAAAAACCTAAACAACCGAAATCTAATTTTGCATCGGTTGGATTATATTTTTATCCATCGGATGTTGTGGATTACGCAAAAGACTTAAAGCCATCGGCACGCAACGAATACGAAATTACAGATTTGAACAATGTGTACCTGCGCCAAGGTCGTATGGCCGTTGTTCCAATGCATCGTGGAAACGTTTGGTTGGATGCCGGCACACCAAATTCTTTGATGGATTCTGGAAACTTTGTTCAAATGATAGAGGCCAGACAAGGAATTAAAATCGCCTGTATCGAAGAAATTGCGTACAATCGCGGTTTTATTGACGACAAACAAATGGCAACATTGATTGACAAAACACCAAAGGGGTCGTATCGAGCTTATCTGGAACGCGTATTGAAAGAAAAACAACGTAATATGTAATCAAAGCCCGCCAAATGGCGGGTTTCTTTTTATTTTAGGAATATTATGATACATTTTAACAGTTGCTTTTTCGTTATTATTGGGCTAATATACCCAGACAAAGGGGATGTTATGTCAAAAAAAGCACCACGCGTATCTGTATTAACGCCGATTTATAACACAAATCCCGAACATTTGCGGGAAATGATTGAGTCTATTTTGGCGCAAACTTTTAGTGATTTCGAGTTTCTTATTTTGAACGATAGTCCTGACAATCGCGAGATTGAAAAAATCGTTTTAGAATATGCAAAGCGCGACAAACGCGTAAAGTACGCAAAAAATGATAAAAATATGGGTATTACGCCGTCACGGAATAAATTACTGAAAATGGCGCGTGGCGAATATATTGCGATTTTTGACCACGATGATATTTCTGTGCCAGACCGCCTGGAAAAAGAAGTTGCGTACCTGGACAAACATCCATCCGTTGGTGTTGTGTCTGGGTGGTTACAATATTTTGGAACAGATAATTTTGTATCAAAAAACCCAGAATCAGACAACACTATTCGTGCAATGTTGTGTCATAATTGCTGTGTGGCCCATACTGCCGCAATGATACGGACATCTGTATTGATTGATAATAATATAGAATACGAAGAATTTTATTCCCCCGCCGAAGATTATCGTTTATGGGCACAGTTAATGGATGTCACACATTTTCACAATTTACAAGAGGTGTTGGTTAAATATCGCTGGAACGGTGAAAACACATCAAAAATCCAATCTGAAAATATAGAATCT
>Ga0265301_10002893_pt1 | contig 19044 bp, 27 predicted proteins | sample AusTroGonzalo_MG_2_FD_193488 | JGI IMG/M metagenome (GOLD analysis project Ga0265301, IMG submission 193488) | Bovine rumen microbial communities from tropical cattle in Woodstock, Queensland, Australia - Gonzalo_04 | ecosystem: Host-associated > Mammals > Digestive system > Stomach > Rumen ... | reverse complement strand
CGAGATCGGTAAGAGCGTCATCGTAAAGAAGTCTGGGATGATTATTCCTCAGATCGTCAAGGTTCTCGCTTAATTCTCGGAGGAAATTGAAAATGGCTGTAAGCTACTATGAAAGAAAAGTGATTCAGAAGACGATCGGAATGATCGATACTCTCAAATTCAAGCTCAACTTCATCTCTGCGGGCACAAAAGACGGAAAACGAGCTGTATGCGCTGTCCTGGATCCACAGACAAAAGAAGATGAGATCGAAGAGCTCATAACTGGCTTGAGCAAGTGCTTCAGGAAGGCTGAAGTTGTCAAAGGAGCTGGCGCTCACAAGCAGTATGCGCAAGAGATAAACTATCCGACCATCTACATCATGATCAAGGGAGCTAACCGATAATTTCCGATTTTTCAATTATTTGAGCTGAGACGAAAAACTCTCATCTCTATTTTTGTCTAAATTTGCATAGAATCCTAATTTCTAATGAGGAATTTATGCAAGAACAGAAACTAGAATACAACAAGAGCTACATCGACGTGCTAGAGACCCTCTCTGCCGTCAACCCGAGAATCAAAGTCGTCAAGAACGGCGACAAGCTGACCATCATGGCAAACAACCAGGCCTCGAACTTCTGCTACATCATGGAAGCGCCTGTTTCCTACTTCAACATGCCAGTCGAACAGCTCGGCTTCATCGACTTCAACCGCTTCAAGAAGTTCTACGAAGCTATGAGCTCTAAGACAGTCTCTGCTTCTCTATCTGTGAATGTAGATGACGACGGCAGCGCAGTCGACATGATCTTCAAGAACGAAGCCCGTTCCGACAAGCTCACTCTCCGTCTCGGCGATACGACGCTTCCGACTTTCGACGCATCATTCAACGAGCTCGCTGAGCACTCTAAGGACGTATCAGTCGAGTTCGACGAAGAGACTATCAACGAGCTCCAGCGCAAGATCTCCATCATCGGCGCAGACTACATCGACGTGTCTGCTAACGAGAATGTCCTCAACTTCAACGTGTACACGATGCGCTCTGCCGACCGTGCAGACTATCCGATCTTCTTGTCTCAGCCCGCTGCTAAGCAGTTCAACCTGAAGTTCACTGCTGAGACGCTCAATCTGCTCCCGAAAGGAAAGTACAACATCGAGATCGACGCTGACGGCTGTCTGTGGCTCAACCAGGAACGCGAAGACGACATCAAGCTCCAGATCATGCTCCTCGCGGAGGAATAATGAACTTCCAGAATCCGATCAACAACTTCGCTGGACTCAACAAGCCAGACGCTATCGCGACAGAAGACGAGCAGCAGGGAGTCGAGTATCTCAGATCGCTTTCTCCACTTGAGAAACTGCGTCTCGGGTACCAGATTCTCGGCGTAGAGATCAAGGAACCGAAGTCCGACTGCCAGCGCTGCCACGGAAAGGGATATGTGTCCATCAATCCAGACACTGGAGAACCGAGAGCTTGTCCGTGCATTCTCCCTCCCGAGATGCACAACGGCAACAGAGCTGAGCGCAGAGCTGCCGCTAAGGCTGCACGCAAGTTGAAGTTCTAAAGGAACATATCTCTAAAGGAACGAATTCCGTCTTCCTCTCAAAGTTCTATATTTGAAAGGAAGACATTTTTGTAGAAGGAAATTTTATGAACAAGAATTGCTCCAAGTGGGTAGAGAGATACCGTCCAGATCACGTCAAAGATGTGATTCTTCCGAAAGCCGAACGTAAGTTCTTCGACAATATCGTCCAGACTGGCGAAGTTCCAAACCTGATGCTCTATAGCGCAAAGGGAAGAGGAAAGACCTCTATCGCACTCGCACTCATCAACGACCTAGACGCTCAAGTTTTCAAGATCAACGCTTCTATGGAAGGCAAGATCGAGCTTCTCCGCGAAGATCTCGCTACATTCGCTCGCACCAAGAATCCAAAGAAGACGCCGAAGATCGTGTTCTTGGATGAGTTCGACATGTGCTCCGCTAAGTTCCAAGGCGCTCTCCGTAACCTCATCGAAGAGACGGCGCAGGGCTGTAGCTACATCATGACTTGCAACTTCCCGATGAACGTCATCGACGCACTGAAGGAAGGAAGAACGATGGAGCTCGACTTCAACTTCAATGAGCCCATCAAGCAGCAGGAGATGAAGGAACAGATCCTGAAGCGCGTCATCGGCGTCCTGAAGTTCGAGAAAGTAGAGTTCGACGAAGAGGCAGTCAAAGCGCTCGTTGAACGCTTGGGAACTTCGATCCGTGAAATCTACTCTCTGCTCCAGAAGTATTACATGCTCTACGGCAAGATCGACCAGGGCATCAGGAGTTTCTCAGAGGTTGACTCACAGCTCATCGACTACATCAAGGCAAAGAAACTCGAAGACGCTAGAAAGTTGATCGTCGAGAAGGGCTACTCAGACGTAGACGTGTACCGCTTCCTGTATGACAAGTACGTCCCGACCTGCAAGAAGAAGGGTAGCGCTATTCTCATCATCGGCCAGTACGAGCTCGCTGGCGCTACTTCTAGACTCCCAGACATTCAGGTCGCATGCTGTCTTCTCTCTCTGATGGGTAACGAATGATCATAGACGACAAAGTCATATCAGTAGACGATTTCCTTAAGAGCTACAAAAACGGTTTATTCGTTTTTGTGACCGATTCTTGTGGATTCTGTCAGGACTATCGCAAAGAGCTAGAGATTCTCAAGAGTCCTTGGCTCAAGATAGTCGAAGTGAACAGAGACGACGAGAAGAACGCTGTATGGGAATGGCTCGATCGTGTCGGATTTCCGCTTACAGTCGGTATAATGGACAATGAGCTCAAGTTCATCGAGCGCGGACAGCGTTTCGGAAACGACTTTTCTGAGCTTTCTGAGTTCTTAAAGCTGTTCCCTGATCAGCCTCTATCGAACGAAGAGCTGTTAAAGCGCCAGAAAGCCGCCTCTAAGGACTTTAAGCTCGCCCTATATGTTTTCCCACCAGAATTTGACGAAATGGCCCGTAAGGACGCTCTATGCGCCGCAAATCGCTATGATGAGGTCGCCATAGATGTCGACGAGCATCCTGGACTGCCGGACGACAAGGATTTGAGGGTCAGAGCGCTTAAAAAATTGGCTCAAAAAGTTGTTATTTTTAACGTATTCGAGACTAACCAGTACTCAGAAGTCGGATTTCTGCTCATGCAGGAGTTCGGAAAGGACATGAAGTATGCCAAGACGTCAATCGAGCATCGCACTCTTCAGGAAGCAGTTGAAGCTATCGAACGGCCAGCCGAAGTCTGAACCTAAGGAAGAGAAGAAGAAAAAGAAGCCGCTGTTCTCGTTGATCGACCACATGGGAGGAGACAAGTGTCCTTGGGAAAATCTCACAGACGACGAGAGAGGCGCTATGAATCAGTGGATGATTCTCAAGTGGCTGTCGACTTATGAAGAGTATCTGCCGATCTTCAACGTGATCTCTCGTCTCGAACTGAGCGACAAGGATTTCTACGAACTCATGTGTAATACGCTGAGAAGGCAGAAGCACTACTTCACTAGCAAGATCTACAAGAAGTACGAAGAACCTGACGAAGAGCTTCTTCGATGCATCATGCACGAGTACTTCTACACGATCGAGAAAGCTAGAGACTACATGGAGGGCATGGATGTCGACGAAGCGGATAGAATCCGCAACCGCTGGAAGGACATCGTGGCTGAAGAGATGGAGTCTAGCAAGAAGGGCAAGGCGAATAAATAGCAAGTACCCTACGAGAGGAAACAGTGACTGGCTACTTCATCAACGATCTTCACATAGACAAGTGGGTCAAGACTCAGTCTTCTTTCTCCAACACTGCTCAGTACAAGAAGCTATTGGAGAAATGGTGTCTTCCAGCTGACTGTCTGTTCATCGCTGGCGACGTAGCCTGCTCAGTAAACTCGATATTTTCGACATTCAAAGTGCTGGCAGACATGTACCAGCACATTTTCTATGTGTATGGGAATCACGAGATGCGCCTCAACGAAGAAGACCGCAATCGTAGTCTCGACACTTACACTAAGCGTGAGAGAATCGAGACGTTTCTGCACACAGCTACTTTCGACGAGAGAAAGAAAGTAGACATGCTAGACATTCTCAAGGGCACTGAGAAGTTCTGGAACGGCAAGTACATCTGTGGCAGCATGGGATATGCTGACGGATCGGCTACTTCAGATTCCGAACACATGCTCGAGAAGTGGCAGAACGGCAAAGACTACAAGAACTTCAAGCTCGGCTGGACGACAGACTTTCACGAGATGGCTGAGTACGAGAACGAGGCAGTGGGCCGAAGCATAAGCAAGACGACGAACATACTCATCACGCACTTTCCAGCGATCCAGCTGATCGAGAGAGACACGGCACTAGAGTCCAAGGGACTTGACTACGGGCTGTCTGCCTTCGACGGATCGAAGATCTTTGCTAAGCTTCCCGATGGAGCGATCTGGCACTCTGGACATCTTCATGACCAGTTCAAGCGTGAAGTGGCGATAGACGGCAAGAAAATCCTGTCTATCTCTAACGCAGTCGGAAGTCCAGACAAGCCTCCCCATCACAAGCTATACAAGAAGGAATTCCTGATAAATCTGTAAATAAGATTTTACTCAATCTGAGAGAATTTTGATCAAAACTCAAGTATATATATTTTGATCGTTAACCAACGATTTAGGACAGTAATTCGCATTGGTTTTAAAATAAGCTTTTTTCGAAGATCTTTTTAGATCTGAAGAGAGTAACCTCTGGTGCTGTCCCATCGGAGGTTACTTTTTTGTATAGAGATAAAGGGCATTTGAAACTCAGACGGGATCAGTAGTAAGAGCTGATACATTGACAGAATTCATTTCTGCATGCGATGTCAAAATAGATACTGAGGGCCGTAGCTTCTAAAGAGTCAAAGCTATCGCAAATCGAGACTCTTTCAGCTCAGTGATATCTGAGAGACATTGAAAGCCTGTCGATGGAACGAACAGCAACTCAATGCGAGTATCGGATAAGCCCAGGTCATCAGCTTCTGAGATCGAAGAAGAATTGCGCCGTGTCACACGGATGATGCTAGATTGAACGAGGAACGTGATAGCAAGCGTTCTATGCAGCCGCTATGGCAGCTTGAAGATGTAGCTGGGGTACAGGATAACCGCCTCATAAGCTTCTAGCGTAAGTCCCACAGGATGTCGATGCGACAGCGAGCGACGAAAAAGACAGTCTTTTTCAGAGCTTCCGGAGTAAGAGATTCTGAGTCTTTTTTAGGCTTGGAGTCTCTGCTCCGGAGCTCTGAAAAAGACTCGAAGAGGCTGTTCAGACACTTTAGAGGCTCAATAAGGCGTTCGACTCACAGAAAGTCGTCAATAAATATCAAACCGAACTATTGTTCTATATTTCATATCAGAAATCAAAAACTGGAGAAAAACTATGATCATCGTAGACGACAAGATCGCAATCGAAGTTCCAAAGAAGGTTCAAGTCAAGGGAATCTACATTCCCGAAGCTCACAAGACAATCGGCCTCGTAGAGGGCACTGTCATCAAGGTCGGCCCTGGCCGCTACTATCCCGATGGACAGCGTCGCGCTCCGGGCGTCAAAGAGGGCGACCGCGTCATCATCAACAACATCGCAGCTCTCCATCTCGACTACGAGAAGAACGGCGAGAAGAAGGATGTCTGGATCTGCAAGGAACCGGAAATCATCATGGTCCTCGAAGAGGGCGAACACGCAGACGAGTTCCTCGAGAACACTTCAGATCAGGCTAACGGCATGTCAAGAACTGGCATGTTCGGCATCTAACTGTAAGATATTCTATCAGAAAGATATTCTAAGGAGATACTTATGTCATTCACGAGTTGGCTAAACGAATCTAAGAATCCAGAATGCGACAAAGAGCCAGTCAAGTTCCGCAAGAAGCCCGTCGTCATCGAGGCTATCAAGTGGACTGGCGACAACTTCGATGCCGTCAAGAAGTTCGCAGGCGACAACGTCAAGCTCGATGACGATGAGCTGGTCGTCGTGACTCTCGAAGATGGAAAGGACAACAAGGCGAAGCACGCTGCTTCCAAAGGTGACTTCGTCATCAAGGGAGTTCAGGGCGAGTTCTACTTCTGTAAGCCTGACATCTTCAAAGAAACTTACGAAAGAGAGTAAAGATGAGGAAGAAGTACGTAATAACGACGCTGATAGTCGTATCTCTCTACCTTGCTGTTCTTACGGGATGCGGGCTGTTCGGTGAGACTGCAGCTAGCTTCATCAGAATGATAGCTCCGTACTTCTTCGCTACTCTCGGTCTATGCGTCGTGGTCGCTCTTCCTTACAGAGTCCTGTGGGCGATCGACCGCAACAACGAGATCAAGCGAAAGATCGAGGAAGAGAGACGAATGGCTGTAGCTGCTGAAAGAAATAGGAAGTTGAAAGAAGCTGCTAAGCGCTACGAAATGGGAGATCTTGAATAAAACTGGAACTTAAAATGATCGACAACGTAAATCATCCATCGCACTACTGCAACAACAAGGCAGGAATTGAGGTTATCGAAGTCACTGGAAATCTAAACTTCGATCTTGGAAACGCATTCAAATATCTCGCTCGCTACAAGAGCAAGAAACTACCAGCAGAAGATGTAAAGAAGGCAGTCTTCTATCTAAATCACTTCTACGCCAACATGACGAAACTCAGCAAGATTGTCGTTTGCTTGGAAGAGGAAATTCCTGCTCTCGTAAAGAAGATGGAGAGATTCTGTGAAGTCGAAGATGTGCCTTGCATCAGAAGAGCAATGGAGACTATCACTCAGGCTGTTCTAGCTGAAGAGGATCATCTCGATCATCCGCTTCCGCTGCTCTCCGAAGCCGAGTGGAAGCTCACCATCACTGAACTGAAGGTTTACGCTGAGTACATCGCAGACAAGAAGCCGGAGGACTTCAATGCCTAAAGCTTATGACGCCAACTCGATCGAGTCGCTCCAGTTCCCAGACTTCGTTCGAAAGAGACCCGACATGTACATGGGCGCTACTACAGGAAAGTACGCTCCTGCGCTCTTCCGTTGTCTGCGTGAGATCATCGACAACTCTCTTGACGAGTATCTCTGCGATCACAACAACGTTCTTCACGTCTTCTACGACACGAGATCTTCTGTATGCACAGTGATCGACAACGGCCGTGGCATTCCGACCGACATCAACGAGAAGACTGGAAAATCAGCTCTCTTCCTGGTGTTCGGTCAGCTTCACTCTGGCGGTAAGTTCGACAAGGACTCTTACAAGGTATCTAGCGGCAAAAACGGGGTGGGGTGCAAGGGTACAGCTGCACTGTCTGAGTGGCTAGTCTCCTTCTCGAACAACAACAAGAACAAGGCATGGATGTGCCAGAAGTTCAAGCGTGGTCTACCTGATGGAACTGTAACTCCAGCATCTATTCCCGCTGAGTTCAAGAGCTGCATCAAGAAGACAGGCACTATCGTTCAGTTCAAGCCCGACATTCAGATCTTCAAAGACGGCATCGAGATGGATATCCAAAGACTCAAGCGAGAGTTGAAGGATATGCAGTATCTCTGTCCGCGTCTGAACATCCAGCTTCACGTTGACGGCCAGGTCACTTCCTATTACAGCGAAACAGGCCTTACAGAGCTCGTCTGCGACGGCAAACAGTACGAACATGTATTTTCCTACACGGCAGAGAATATAGACGCTGCGATCGCGTTTACGAAGAAAGACGGAAGCTCTTTCAAGTCTTACGTGAACATCGTCTACACTGACATGGGCGGTACTCATCTCGCTGGGTTCAAGAAGATCATCTGCGACATCGTCAAGGAGAATTCGAAAAAGCCAATCGCTAACGAAGACATTCTTGAGGGCATGGTCGGCGCTATCCACTACAAGATGGCAGAGCCGCAGTACCAGTCTCAGACGAAGAACGAGCTCACATCGGTAGAGGCCAAGGATGACGTGATGAAGCTCCTAGAACAGCCTCTACGCGCATTCTTCAAGAAGAACAAGAGTCTCTTAGAGAGAATCGTGAAGTATGCCGAAGAGATGTACGCGAAGAAAGAGAAGATGAAGGCCGACAAGGACATGCTGAAAGGTCTCAAGAACATCAACAACTCTGCTAAGTACATCTCCGAGAAGTTCTCTGACGCCGACAGACGCAAGTACAGAAACGTAGACGACCTCGAGATGTTCGTAGTAGAGGGCGACTCTGCTGGCGGCCACTTCAAGCAAGCTCGTGAAGGATTCCAAGCCTGTCTAAAGCTTCGCGGAAAGATCATCAACGCTGCAAAGGCTACTCAGACTCAGCTCTTCGGATCCACAAAGAAGGGAGCAGAGCAAGACGGAAACCGTGAGATCAAGGACCTGACAGCTGCACTCGGCTGTGGAGTTCTCGACCAGTACGACGAGTCGAAGTTGAGATTCAGTAAGCTGATCATCTTGACAGACGCTGACCCTGACGGACTCCATATCACTAACCTCGTTCTCGCATTCCTTCTCAAGTACATGCCCGATCTCGTAAAGAACGGTCACGTATACACTGTGGACTCTCCGTTGTTCATGGCTAACGGCGCTAACGCTAGAGTATATGGAAACAGCAGAAACGAAGTCGAAAAGAAGATGAAGGAAGCGAAGTGCAAGCAGTACACGATCACTCGACTCAAAGGTTGGGGAGAGTGCAACGCTGATGACTTGGCTACTCTCTGTATCTCTCCGAAGACTAGAAAGCTGATCCAGATGAAGTATGACGAGAAGACGCTAGATACACTAGAACAGACGATGGCTGGCGACTCTGAGTTCAGAAAAGTTCTACTGGAGGTGAAGTGATGAGTAAATCAGAAAAAATTTTGAGCTTGCATGACTTGATTAGTCATCGTGATTTCGAAAAGGCACTGAGAAAAAATCTTGAAGAATCAAAGAAGGACAAACCTAAAGCGCAGGAGGTGAAGTGATGCTAGAATTCTCAGACAAAGCGAAAATCGCTATGGCAGATGGTCTCATCAACTACATCCGTAATCACAAGGGCATAACTGGCATCTCGGATAGTTCGGATCCAGAGTGGCACGACGGAAAGCGGTTCGTCCACATCGACTACGAGGGCGTCGAGGAGTATCTTGCTCCGGGAGAAGCTATCTGCGACGCCATCGGAGCTGCATGCAAAGCTGACGACGTGGACTTCGGCGTAGACTGACAATAGACTAACAACAACGATGGCGCTGACCAGAAATCAGCGCCATCGTTGTACTCAGTCGTCGAACGCTAGGTCAGCAGACCAGGGACGGTTGAAGAAGTCGCAGCTCTTTCGTATCAAGCCCGACGCCTTCTCTTCGCGAGTCATGCGACGGTTCGGATTCGATTCAGCCTTCGCAGAGATGAACTCGAAGTTGCCACGCATGCAGCACTGCTTCAAGAAGTACTCGTTAACTTTGCCTTCTCCAGGAATGCCGCAGATAGTGAAGTACTTCTCTGGCTTTTTCTTCTCTTTGTATATGACAGACACCCACATATAGTATCTCCTTAGTCGTTGTTGCGCCAGTTACGAGTTGCAGATTCCGGAATCGGGTCTTTAATGCCTTTCTTAGCAAGACGAATACGATGAAGTTCGACGAAAGCTCCCTGAGACTGATCACACCAGTTCTCGGGCCAACAAGAGAACGCGCCGTTTGGATCGATGTCAATCTTCTGGTCCTTCCAGAAGATATAGTAGCCAGTAGCGCCTTCACGACAGATCTGAATCTGAAGGTCGTTGAGCTGAAGTTCGTTCTCGATAGTGCCGAGATCTTCGCCAGACGGAGAGTAGAGGGTGCCGAGAGAAGACGGAAGGTTGATGTCGTGATTGATCGAAATAGCCATTGTCTGGTCCTTTGTTGAAGTTACGGTGTAAATATAAGTAATTCCAGAGAAACTCTAAACCCTAAATTGGAGAAAACTCAAAAAAAATATGTTCCAAGGTGCAGACAATATCAGAGGCCATAAAGAGAAGATCGAGATGACCGAAGAGCAGCTCGAAGAGTACGTGAAGTGCAAGACAGACATCTTCCACTTCGCGAAGTACTTCTACATTCTAACTCCTAAGGGCTCAAGACCTATCCCTTTGCGTGAGTACCAGATCCGTGAGGTGAAGACGCTGTGCGCAAAGGTAGAGGGAAAGAACAACCGCATCATCATGCAGGGACGTCAGTCGGGAAAGACGACTATCGCTACGCTGTATCTGACTTGGAAAGCGCTGTTCGAAGAAGACAAGACGATCGCTATCCTCGCTAACAAGCTGTCTCAGGCGCTGGAAATCATGGCTCGTATCAGAGACGCGTATGTTCGACTGCCTCTGTGGCTCCAGCAGGGAATCGATCCACAGCGTGGAGGCTGGTCTAAGTCCTGTATAGGTCTCGACAACGGCACTAAGGTCTTCGCGGCTGCATCATCTTCATCTGCTATTCGTGGTAAGTCAGTAAACTACATGCTCGTGGACGAGTTCGCTCACTTGGATGACTCGATCGCAGATGACTTCATTCAGTCAGTTATGCCGGTGCAGGCATCTGACCCGGACGCTGAGCTGATCTTGATCTCTACCCCTAACGGAATGAATCACTTTGCCGACATCTGGCAGAAAGCTGTCGCTGGCGAGAACTCGTTCATTCCCTGTAAGGTGCAATGGCACGAGATCGATGGTCGTGATGAAGCTTGGAAGGCTAGAATCATTCGTGACTACGGCGTCAAGCACTTCGCTCAGGAATATGCGTGCTGTGATGGAGAACAGCTAGTCAAGATCCGTAGAAACGGCGTCGAGAGCGTCGTATCCATGAAGGAACTCGCTAGCATTCTCGAGTATCAGCTGTAACTTCTTTTGCTGTCTTAGAGGGACTCATTTTCCAGTCAATCATTTCGAAACCGTTGTACTCAGCGATGTCCTTGAGTTTCTCATCGTCGAGGTCGTTGCTGATGAACATTCCTCTTGCACGGTTTGCGATGATCTGAGCCTGACGATCTGTGATCTCTTGCTTGGATTCTACTGTGAAAGGGATGTAGATGGTCTTAGTGAACATAATTGGTCCTTGTTAGTCAATTTCCACATTTACTTGCAGATATGCCGTCTTATAAGGGTTCACATATACCTTGTGATTCCTATTAGGTCCCTTCGGTATCTCCTGCACAGTCATTCCAGTGATAGGGACTACTTCGGTGGTATGCTTATATTGCGAATATGCCGCTTCTGTTCTGCTGGACGTATAATTGACCTGACACTGAACGACGTCAGTATCGGACAAGGGTTCGAGCATTTTAAGCAGTTCTGCTTTAGTTATAATAGTTTTCATTCAGTTATCCTCCGTTGAAGATTCGTTATAGTCGACACCGGTGGGAGTCGCAGTCATTGCTCCACGGTAGCCCTTGTCGATGAATCGATCAAATGCTTTGTTCATAGCGTCGTCTTCATCTTCAGCGACGACTAGAAATTCAGTGTTTATGCTTACGCAGTATTCTTTCATGGTCATGGTCCTTGTTGTTTTTGTTTACATGTCAAATATAAGTATATTTCAGAGAAATCTAAACCCATAAATTGCGACTTTCTCAAAAGCTGTCGCGAAATAAAAATTCTGCAAAAATGAGTATATTTACATTATCATCCACACAACGGATGAGAAGGATAATATATGTCAAAGAAAGATAGAAAAGCAAAAGATATTGGCAAGACTACAACTAACGACTTCGGAACTGGTCCAGCAGCATTCAGCAAGGCCGACGAAATCATCAAGGAAATCAAGAAAGACAAGGAGCTCAACAAGCTCGTAATCAATCCCGAGACGATGAAGTATGAATGGCTCAACACAAACGTCATCTCACTAAACCTCGTCTTCTCCGGAAAGATTCGTGGCGGTATCAAGAAGGGCGCTATCACCTCTATGGCTGCTGACTCTCAGCTCGGTAAGTCATTGATCGGCTACAACCTTCTGCAGTGCGCCTACCGTTCTGGTATGGCTTGCGTCGTAATCGACTCTGAACACGCTATCAACCTCGACCTCCTCAAGCAGCTCGGTATCGATCTGGACAAGATCGTAATCTACCAGACATCGAAGATCAACGAGCTCAAGCAGATCTTCGCTCGCATCAACAAGGGCAAGAGCCGCGAAGAGTCGATGAACACGTTCGTCCTGATGGACTCTTGGGGTCCTATCGTGGAAGTTCAGGTGATGGAGAATGCAGAAGAGGCATCCTCTTCCGTGAACATGTCTGGCGCTAAGTTCAAGAACGAGCTCGCTAACATCATCAACGCATGCGGCAACACTACATTCGTGATCAACCACGTCTACTGCTCTCTCGAAAAGTATGGCGAGAAGTTCAAGATTCCTGGCGGTAAGAGATTGTTCTTCAACTCTGACTCTATCGGCCTCGCTTCCTCTGCTGCTAAGTACAAGGACGCTCAGGACAACATCCTCGGAAAGGTCGTTACGGTCGGCGTCAAGAAGGGTAGAGGAGCTAAGGAATTCCTCAAGACCAAGTACCTCATCCGTCATGACGGCGGTCTTGATCCGTACTTCGGTCTGCTCGATGACGCTATGGAAGCTGAAGTGGTCTTCAAGCCGAAGCCTGGTTACTACGCTAGAACCGACTACGACGTAGACAAGGAAACTGGTGAAGTCAAGAAGATGTGGAAAGAATCGGAGCTCTACTGCTCTACATTCTGGATTCCGCTCTACCGCGATCAGAAGTTCGTAGACTACTGCGAAGACAAGTACAGCTTCATCAACGCTAAGCTCATCTCTGCTTCTGTCGACGTCATGGCTCTCATCGACGGCGCTGCTGAGATCACAGACGAGACGATGCCCGTCATCAACGCTGGCGACGAGGAAGCTCAGTTCGAAGCTGAGTACGGAGACGAGAACGAAGATCTCGAACTCGATGGCGCAGGAATCTTCCAGAAGTACTCGAAGGAAGAGATCGAGGCCGCTAAGAACGAAGACTAAAAGTTTTCCTTCTCAACAACAGAGTCTGGATGTAAATATCGTCCAGACTCTTTTTTCTATTTTGGTATATCATGGTGAATGTACAGTTTCCGCACTTAATTTTGAAGACTTTATACGCTAATCAGTCCGTCAGAGACAGAGTTACTCCGTTCCTGAAAGACGACTGGTTCAGAGAAAACGAGAATATCAGCACTATCGTATCTAAGATAATCGACTACATGGAGAAGTGGGGCAGATTTCCTTCCGTCATCGAGTCGAGAACTATGTTCAGAAACGACATGGGCGTTCTTGAAGAGTTTGACGCCGCTATCGCTATTCCAGACGAGGAGGCGCAGAGCGAGTCTATCCTTGACGACATTCAGGACTTCATCCGTAAGAAGCTCATGTATGAAGTTACGCTGAAAGTCCAAGAGTATCTCTTCTCCCACGGAGAGCCTCCATCTGGTGACTCGTTCGCTCAGATGATGGCTGACGCTGAGTCGTTCAGCTTTGACACTGACGTAGGCTTCGACCTTGTTGACGACATTGACGAAGTCTATGAAGAGATGATCCAAGCCGTCAACATCATTCCTACGGGCATCAAGGAGTTCGACAACCTCATGAACGGAGGCATCCCAGACAAGGTCATGATCGGCATCTTGGCTGGCACTAACGTGGGTAAGACGCTAATGATGAGCTGTATGGCGTCCAACATCATGGCTAGAGGAAAGAATGTGCTATACATCACGTTCGAAGACTCGAAGACTAAGATCGCTACTAGAATGATGCAGAACCTGTGCGACATCTCGCAAGAACAGCTCAAGATGCTCAACAGGAACTCCTTCGTCGCCCTCAAGAACAAGATGAAGGCTATGTCAGCTACTCACTTGAAGATCGTGGAACTCGAGGAAGCAGCCGTGAACACGATGAGAGTCAGGACGTTGTTGAAGGACTTGAAGGAAAAGAAAAAGTTCGAGCCAGACATCATCTTCTTGGACTACGTCGGATGTATGATTCCTAACGGTCGTCCGAACCCGAACCTGAACACCAACACTATCCTGCAGAAGGTAGTCGCTGAGTGGCGTGGCTCTATCTGCATGAAGCTCGGCATTCCTACGGTGACGGGCTTCCAGGTCAACAGAGGTGGCGCAGACAGCGCATCTGTTGGCTTGACGGACATCGCAGACTCATTCGGCTCTACGACTAAGGTTGACGCTATGTTCGCTACGACTCAGGACCAGACGATGCTAGAGAACGGCATGTACAAGCTCAAGGTCGCTAAGACGAGATTGAAGAACAACAAGAACACTGAAGTGATGATAGGCGTATGTATCGACAAGCAGCAGATCTATGACTTGAACTCTTCACCAAGCTCAAGAACGCCACAATTGACTAATACTGCACCAGCAGCTCTGCCGACACCCACTCCAGTCGATCAGATAGCAGAAGAGAAGCATATAGAAGCTAAAAACACTGATACAGCAGACAACGCTTATGTAGCGACAGCGAAAGTAGATCTCGACAAGATAAACGAGATATTGTAGGAGAAACGAAGATGATAAACAGCGACGACAAAATAGAAGCGCTAGAGCGAGAGACGGCTAAAGCCGAATTTTTCGATCTGTTGAGAAGACAGGGATACGACATGTATGATCTGGAAGAGGGCAGCAAATTGCCTAAGTGTCTCATTCCTATCATCGAAAAGAAGGACTTGAATTCCTTCATTCTCTTCAACAGTACGCTAGAGCACATTCACCACAAACATGGGATCTCTGTAACCGACATGTGCAAGTATCTCATGGAGGATTTCTTCGACGAGAAGCAGATCCTAACTCTTCTTCAAACTAATCTCTATGACGCTCTGTACTTAGAGCTGCAGAAGAAGAACGGCATGGCAGTCGAACGAACGAGCAAATTCCTGATCAAGTAATATGAACGCATCTGACGCATACTCGATACTCTATCTCTTCAACAAAGAGATTCGCAAGACTAGCAAGACACTGAGCTTAGGAAACGTGTTCAGTGAAGCAGCATGGGCAGTAGCGCAAGACGAGATGGAGGCAGCTGTCGCTTATGGAAAGCGTCCAGTGATCGACAAGATGGGACGTGATCGCTGCATTAAGCTAGCAAATGCTCTCGAATGCGGTCAGATGAACATGAAGACGTTGAAAGTGTACATGGTAGGCGAGTACATCAGGAAGAACAAAGGATGCTTCTTCAAGCGCAAGAAAGACGGCAGTCTGTACATGAAGGGAACTAAGAAGGATCCAGACAAGAAGAAAGTCGTCTACAACGCTGTCGATATCGAGAGCATAGGAAGGCTGGAAGGTATCGATCTGTATAAGCCAGAGAATCTCAAGAAGCAGTTAGAGATTCTCAAAGAAGCAGCTCAGACGAACGTAAGCGTCATCAATCCTAGAGAAAATCAGACAAACGTGCTCTATGATCTGCTTTGTGAAGGCAAGATCGGACTTCATCTGTACTTGCATCTTTGGAATCTGAACGACGGATTTGGAATCGACGTGAACAGCAAGGCAGCAGAAGAAGAATACAAGAGATTCCTCAAGATGGTACAGTGGCTCGTCAAAGACGGTTTCGATCTGAACGACATCTGGTTCCACGATCGAGCGTGAGAGAATTTTGAAGTGACGGTTTTTTCCTATATATAACATGTCCAAGCGAGAAATACTCGTGGGAGACGGCAAGTTAAGATAAAGGAAAATCCAAAGGTAATAAGATGATTGAAAGAAACTTCGACAACTATTTCGACCAAATCAAGAACGCAGCTGCCAAGAAGACGGGTAGCTCTTTTTCTATTGAGAACGAATTCGTTCCGACGATGGTGAACGGTGAATGTGAAGTCGTCCTCCGTCTGCTCCCGCAGCCGAAGACTGAAGCAGCTCCGTTTATCGAAAATCGTACTCACTCGTTCAAGGGAACCGATGGCAAGTGGCACGTGATCGACTGCCTCCGCAAGGCTGGTCACAAGTGCCCGATCTGCGATTGGAACTCTGAAGTCTTCAAGGCTTTCCCGAAGGAAAAGGCGAAAGACATTTCCAAGAAGAAAGCTAAGCGTCAGTTCGTTTCCAACGTCTACGTCGTCAAGAACACGGCAGCTCCTAACACTGAAGGAAAGATCTACCGCTTCAAGTACGGCATCCAGATCATGGAAAAGATCCTCGACAAGATGGCTGACAAGACCGATCCTGATAAGGGTTTCATCAAGGGCGTCAACGTGTTCGATTACTACAATGGCGCTAACTTGATCTTCAAGGCTAAGGAAGGTGCATACGGTCCTAACCCTGAAGCGTCATACTTCGGTGACCAGAAGCCTATCTCTGACAAGAACAACAATCCGTTGTCCGAAGAGGAGGTACAGGATATCGACAACAACCTGTACGAACTCAAGCCGTGTGAAAAAGACACTAGCAACGAGACTTTCGTCGGCGTTCTCGACATCTTCGAAAAGTTCACTGAAGACAAGCTGTACAAGCGCGGCACTGACGCTGAAGGCAAGGCGACATTCGATCCGATCATTCCGGGCATCGACGGTGGAAACACTGCTGCTCTCAACGAATCGGTACAGAGCGAAGCCGAACCTTACACGGAGAAGCCGTCATCTGAAGGGATCGACGATTTCTTGGATTCGTTGAAGTAGTAAAGATTTCTTTACAATAGAACTGGTTGGGCGCTCGTCGTAACTCATAATCTCCTTTACTGTTAATCTAGAGCGTCCACGAAGTGAATAAGCTGCAGAGAGTCAAATTTCTGCAGCTTTTCTCAAGAAACTCTATTTAGAAAACGCTAGAAAATTCCTATATTTTATTTGTAACTTTCACCAAAAGAGGTCAAAAATGGATCTTAAAGACCGTAACTTGAGAATTCTCAATTTCACATCTTGGAGCGTCAACGGCGCAATCTCGTCTGTAATTCTCAAAGCGTATTACAAGAACTGCAAAACTTACTTCATGTCGTATCGCCGTCCTGATGATATGACTGCGACTATGATCCAAGAAGGCGACAAGATCGACGCTGTGATCTTCACGAACATCGCTCCGACACAGAGCCGCGACTTCGTCAAGAATTTCAAGAAGCCAGTCGTAATCTTCGACCATCACGAGAACGCTAACTGGTGGAAGAGTCTTGGCAACAAGGACTACCACGTCAATCAGGACTACTCGGGCGCTATGATGGTCTACATGTACTACAAGCGCTTCATGGCCGATCTCGAACGCTACTACGACGTTACGCTTCTCGCAGATGACTTCGAACTGTGGAAGTTGAAGGATCCACGCTCGTTCCACTTCAACACTCTGTTCTGGAAGTCCGACAATCCGTATACATTCATCAAGCGCTGGTCTGCTGGTGGAAAGCTCGCTTTGACTCAAGCTGAGAAGGACATTCTCACAGAGCACGTTCGTGACTGGAAGCTCTATTACGAGTCTCTCGCACAGCTCAAGCTCGGCTATAACGGCCGAATGATCACGGCGAACGAATATCAGGCAGAGATCAGCAAGCAGATGGACTTGGAAGGAGTAAACTACTTCTTGCTCTACCATCCGAAGTCCAACTACATCACTCTCCGTTCCTGCACTGCCGTAATCGACTGCAAGGAAATTCTGGAGAAGATGAACGTATTTACCGCACAGAGCAATGTCGGCGTCATTCCGTGCAAGAATCTGGACGAAGCTAAGACGATCTGTGCTCAAGTCGAAAAGAACGTTTTGGCTCACGTGCCGAAGGAAGCATAAATAGAACTACTATGTTCGAAATTGATGACCAGACAAAGACTTTTGTACTCGAGAAGTACATCCGTCGTGCGGTCGATACGGTCCGCCATAAGGGCCGTGGACGCGAGATCAAGGTGAACTGTCCATTCTGCGGAGACAAGGACTTAAAGGGCACTCTATGGCTCACTAACACCTATCGTTGGTGCTATACGTGCTGGAGAGCCTCTTGCCGTTGCGCTGATCACGGAATTCTCGCTACAAAGTGGCTGAAGGAAGTCAACTCGAGCCTCTACGACCAGTATGTCGAAGAGCTGAAGTCTTACGGAAAGAAAGACAAGAAAGAAGTCGATGCGCTGAAGGCTATTATCGAACGCAAGAGAGCAGATGACCTGATCAAAGAGAAACAGGATCTTCAGCGAGCGATCGAGAAGGACCGCAAGGCGACACGATTCTTCAAGAAGATCGACAAGCCAGGCAAGTACCAGTTGGCTGCTATTCACTTCTGCAAGAGCCGCTTGATTCCCGAAGATGTTTGGAAGCGCTTCTACTACTGCGACGAAGACAAGTATCGCGGACGCGTGATCATTCCGTTCTACGACAAGGACGGTAAGATCGAATTCTTCCAAGGACGCACCTTGGAAAAGGATAACGACGTCAAGTACCTGTCTAGAGTCGGAAGCACTGCACTCTACAACTGGGACTTCGTGGACAAAGAGAAGCCAATCGCAATTCTCGAAGGCCCGATCAACAGCATGTTCGTCGAGAACTCAACTGCAACTGTCGGCGCTGGATCCTCTTGCGAGATCGACGACAAGCTCAAGAACCTGAACTGCTGGTTTATCTTCGACAACGACAAAGGTGGCCGAAAGAACGCTTGGAAGAGAGTCAATCAGGGACGCCCAGTCTTCATGTGGAGCTCTTTCATTTTCGACTACAATCTACCTACGGACATCAACGATATCAACGACGTCGTAATGTACCTGAAGAGACGAAAGAAGTTCACAGTAGAAGAGCTGAGACGCTATTTTACACGCTATCCCGACCAGTACAAGGCGCTCGAACTAGCTAAGGTGAAGGAAGATCCTCCATTGCTGCAGAGAGACGATACGCCCGAAGTGGATGAGGAAGAAGACTAAAAGGAGAAACGATGAACACAGACATCTACATCGAATATGACGAAGCTCTCGCTGACAGAGTCGCGATAGAAAAGCTGAACAGGACTACTATCGAAGACCTAGCGAAGAGAGATCAATCCGTAGCTAAGTGGGTCGTAAAGACTGGCAGCTGGCGCAACAAGTGCAAGCTCCTCAGGATGGAAAAGCCGTGGTCTGCCACTAAGACCATCTTCGTAGCTACTCTCAAGAAACCGACCTACAAGAAAGTCAAGTGAAGAGTCTCCTGCATGCCAAAGAGACTGGGTCTCGCAAGAGTC
>Ga0265301_10002890_pt1 | contig 19050 bp, 20 predicted proteins | sample AusTroGonzalo_MG_2_FD_193488 | JGI IMG/M metagenome (GOLD analysis project Ga0265301, IMG submission 193488) | Bovine rumen microbial communities from tropical cattle in Woodstock, Queensland, Australia - Gonzalo_04 | ecosystem: Host-associated > Mammals > Digestive system > Stomach > Rumen ... | reverse complement strand
CAAGAAAGCGACCGCCGAGAACAGTGACGAGGAGGACGAGACGAACACGCCTCCGGCTAATCCCGACGAGAATGTGCTGGGATGACCGCTGAAACCCGGGCTATGGCAGTTGGCTCTGCCGTAGCTCCCAAAACTAAATTTATAGAGTTATGGAAGAGAATATCCGTGAAAAAATGAAGAGAGTTGTCGATAAAGACGACCAAGTAGTTGTTTTAAGCACCTATAAAAAGGGGTTCTATATAAACTGGGACACCAAGGATATAGAGCATCTTAAAAGTATGTTGATGAAAGGGTTGGCATATATTAAATTGCATGAAAATGGCAAACATTGAAACACAGAAAAATATCGAGACCTGCCGTGGCGAGGACGTATTAGCGGAGGTGTCTGCGCTGCCGCAAGACCCGCACTTCGGTTCGCTGGTCAATGAGGCCCTTGACCCGTTGAAACAGCAAGCCCTGCACCAAGCCGGATATGACGGCTATTCCGAGGTCATTGAGCAGCACAAACCGTACACCTTCGCGTCGGCCATCATCCAAATGAAGTCGAACCTGCTGCTGCTGCTCCGTACGCTGTGGCAGTTCCACTTCGGCAGTGGCACTCTCCGCTCCCTGTCCGACGATGCCTCGCTCCGCTCGCTTGCCGACATGTGGTCCCACTACATCACCCGCTTGTCTGGCAACGAGACCTACGGCATCCCCTCGCGCCTTTCGTCCCTCACCGACCTCCCCTCCGCTCCACTTCTCGTCGCCGACCGCAAGATTTCCGGCGTCCCCGAAGCCGTGGATGGAATGACGATGGCAAGAGTGCTCTGCGATAAGAACTTGGAAGTTACCGAACTGACCGACGACAACTACGGCTATGAGTTCACAAATGCCAAGATAGCAGCCTGCCTTGCCGCTAATCCCAAGGTCAAGAAGTTCACTTGCAATGGAACAGGCGAATTGGCAGACGGAGCGTTCAATGGCAACAATGTCATCGAGTCGATCCACATGCCGAACGCTACGAGGTTGCATCGTTATAGCAACAAATTGGCGGCTATTATGAACTGTGGCAACTTGAAGGAGATATTGCTTGAAGGTTGCACAAACGCAGTCGGCGATGATAGCGACTATCCTTGCATCTATAACTGCGCCAAGTTGCAGAAGGTGGTCTTTGGAAAGGTTACGGGCTTTATTAGCGTATTTCGTGGAACTATGCCGGACATCATCCATGTGGAGTTTGCGCAAGGTGTCGATGTAAGCCTTAACTTCCAAGCGAACTATGGAGCAACTTGGAACCCGACGAACGCATTGGATGCAAGCCTTGATACCTTGGTCACGGATGAGGATTGCCACAACAACTTAGAGCAATTCTTAAAGAACTTCCGCACCTACATCGCCTTGCGCCTTGCCACCTTCGACTCCAACGGACCAACCCTCACCCTTTCACAAGCCGTCTATGATGCCATTAAAGACGAAAGCCATCTGTTCGTTTTCGATGAGGGCACCATGACCATCTATGCCTATCTGACCAACATTAAACATTGGACTGTAACAAAATAACGATTATGATAACTGAATTTACAACACGAGTACAAACGCCGGACGAGGGATTCGACTGGCTGTTTCATGACCAAGAAGACGAACCGCGTATGTTTCGTCATGAAGTCGGTCTGCCGCCTCATGCCGAGCCATGGTTGCAATGCACAGACGCCGACAAAGTAGCCTATGAACAAGAATGGGCCCGCGAGCATCCCCAACCCGAAACAATCGAGCCGGAGGAGGCGGCAGAGTCATGAACTGGGACTTGTTTTTTGAAATCGGCAACTTCGCCATCGGAGTGGTCGGCGTGATCGGCGGCATCGGTGGTATCATCTTCTGGCGTGCCGCTCGCAAGGAGAAAGAAGCAGCCGCCAAGGAGAAAGAGGCGAACGCGCAGACCGCCAAGATTGAGGCGATGGGTAAGGAGGCTGACTTCGCCGAGACCATGCTGCAGAAGTTCGAGAAGGCTATCCTTGCGCGGATGGACAGCGGCGAGGCGGTACGCAAACAGGAGTTCGACCAACTGCGTACCGACATCGGTTCGCAGCTCTCGGACATCCAAGTCGAGAACCGTGCGCAGAACGAGACCATCGGCACCATGTCCGAACTGCTGAGCGACATCAAAGAGTACCTGAACGGCGGCTTTGCTGCCTTCGAGGCCAACAAACACACCAAACCAACGAAAGGACGCAAGAAATGAACGGCTCACTCTACATAACCGACCCGCAGGGCGAGACCCCACAGCCGCAAGGATGCCTGCACGGCATGTGGATCATGGCGGCTGCCGTGGCACTCACCATCGCCCTCTGTCTCCTGTTCCCCGCCTGCAAGACCGTGCAAGTATCCGAGAAAGTGAACGTCCGGGACTCCGTGGCGATCCGTTGGCAGGACAGCACACGTTGGCATGTCCGCGACTCGCTGCACATCATCGAGCACCACGTCACCATCAAGGACAGCACAGGTCTCACGATTCAGTTCGGCGAGGGCGGCGGAACCTACAACGCCAAGACCGGCGAGGCGACGAACGTGGCAGGCGTGCATCAGACCGACACCCACCATGAGCAGCGTGACAGCACCGCCTACTACCGCAACCTCGCGTCCGACTATCAGCACACTGCCGACAGCCTGACTAACCAACTGACGACGCTGCAAAGCGAGTACGACCGCGCCGAGAAGAAAGCCCGTACCGGGTATGACCGCTTCTGCTCGTGGTGGTTCTGGATCACCGCCATCCTGCTCCTGCTCAAACTCGCCGCATGGGTCATGGAGAAGATACCGACTACCGCACCCTACATCCTGATTGCGAGAAAGTTTATCCCGTTTTTATAGGCTAAATCTTAAAATTTGACACGTTTAGGCAGACAAAACGCCGAGAAAACGCTTGCCACCCATCGTTCAAATCTTAAAAATCGTACATTTTTATTCCCAAAACTCGCAAAAGTAAACCATTTTGCGGGTTTTGTCGGTTTTATAGAATGGACACAATCGAACTTGAAAATAATGTCAAACTCGACCAGCTGCTAACCACCAACCCGGAGATGGAGAAGAAGGTGCGGCGGATCGTGCGGCAAGTCATCATGGGCGCAATGGACCCTGTGAAGCAAGCTGCCGACCGTCAATCGACCCGTCAAGCTGCACAAGCAGTACGTAAGGCCGTTTACAAAAAGATAATAGGTGGAAGTTTGAATATCTTGGACGGACGTGGCAAGGCTGGTGGTCGCTGTCCATTACCGCCTGTTCGCCACCGTTTGGAGTTTGAGACCAACCGCAAGGGCAATCACCGAGGAGGAAACCGAATGCCGAGAAGCAGACGAACCGAAGACCTTCTGACCTACCAAGGGAAAGACGCTGCATTTATTTTGAGGTTCCTCAATAGCGGTACTCCGAAACGTTCTACCAACGGCATCCGTAACGTAGGACAAATTGCGGCAAGACATTGGTTCGAGGACACAAGCCACAGGGCAATACAATACGCAGCCGAGCAGTTTGACCTGCTTTTGGATGCACTAATCGCAAAAGAATTCAAATAGATATGGCAGATGCAATCGTAAGGCTCAAAGTCGAGAGCCAAGAATATGACCAGAAGTTGAGTCGCGCCACACAGCAGCTACAACACATGGAGAAAGAGGTGCGCCGCACTGGTGCATCTTTCGCCTATGCTGACAAGGATGAGATAGCCTTCATCCAGTCTCTTGGTAGCATGGAGACCAAGACCACCTCGGCAAAGAGCCAACTGCGTGAGTACACGGAAGCACTCATGCAGATGACCACCACCTACCGCAACCTCACGCAAGAGGAGAAGAACTCCGACTGGGGCAAGGCACTCGCCGCGTCAATGGACGAAATTAAGGGCAAGGCTGCAATGCTGAGAGATGCAATGGCCGATGTCAATCGTGAGATCGGTGGCATGGCTTCCGACACGCAGGTCTTCGACCAGATCGCCGGTGGCGTGACGGGTCTCGTGTCCGTCTTCCAAGTAGGGCAGGGTGCCCTTCAGATGTTCGGCGTCAAGAGCAACGAAGCAATGCAAGCCATGGCCAAGTTGCAAGGCGCAATGGCTGTTGCAAACGGTCTGACGAAGATACAGGCCGCTTTGCAGAAGGAGTCTAACCTGATGCAAGGTGTGGCGAAAGTGCAACGTCTTGCCGCCGCTGCCGCACAGGAGATGGAGACGAAGGCGATGACCGGCAATGTCGCTGCAACGAAAGCCGCCACCGTCGCACAGAAGGCTCTCAATGCCGTTGCTAAGGCAAACCCGTTCATGCTGCTTGCATCTGCCATCGGTGCGGTGGTCGGTGCTCTTGCTATCTTCTCTGGCAGTGCCAGCAGGGCTGCTCAGGATCAGAAGAAACTCGCTGAGTCGGTCGGCTCGTCGATGGGTAAGATGGTGACGAGTTATAACATCCTCAAGGACGAATGGCAGTCACTCACTACCGAGCAAGAGAAAGATGACTGGATCACGAATAATGCCGATAAGTTCAACGAACTCGGTGTGGCGATTGAGAATGTATCAGACGCAGAGAAGGTGTTTATGAAAGACACTGACGCGATGCTTCAATCATTCCAACTGCGTGCACAAGCATCTGCGCTCCAAACGCTTGCCGAAGAAAAATACAAAGATTACTATGAGCGTCTTGAGAAAAACAAGGACAAGTTAGTCAAGGCGGGGCAAGGACTATCCTATAGAGAACAACAGCAAATGGGAGTTGGGCTTCTTTTGAACGGTTACGCCGAGAATGATGGCCTGTTCGGTATGAAGTGGACGGAAAAAGGAGCACAAGCAATGAATGAGCAGTTACTTGGGACCGGACTTCAGGAAGGTGATGAATTATTAAAAAAGTTCCAAGAAATAGAGGAACAGCGCAAAAAACTATACGATAATACTGGTCTCAAAAATGCGGAAGATACAGTAAGGAAGGATGATGCTGGTCAGTACGATGCGCAGATGAAAGCTGAGATCGCTGCACTTGACAAGGTGCAGATGACCAAAGAAGGGAAAGAGGAAGAGTACGAAAAGAAGGTCTATGAGATCAAGAAGAAATGGTTGCAAAAGACCGTTGAACTATATGCTAAAGGATCATCTGATCGTTCAAGAGCAGAGGGTAACCTATCCCAACTCGAAATAGACTACCAAAACTCGCAAATACGGACAGGCAAGAGTGCTGCCACTGCTCAGGAGAAAGCGGACAAACCGAAGACTCAAGCGGAGGAGAAAGTCAATAAGGCTCTTGAAGACTACGCAACAACATTAGGCATCGCAGCCATCAGAAAAGAGGCCGGATTGGACGACGAAGAAACCTACAAAGCGAAGGAACTTGCTGCGCATGAGAGGTTGTTTGATGCCTATACCGAGGCATATAATATGTATGCCGATCCTAAATATAAGGCAGCCATTGACGAAGAGGCAAAAGAGATTCAGGACCTTTCCCGTGTAGTAAAAGAACTCAAAGACGCTAAGGAGGCGCAAAAGCAGGCTGACCGTGAGTTGGAGCAGGCTGAGAAGGAAAAAGCACTCCAAATCAAACAAGTCGATTCTTCTATCCTTAGAGGTCTGACTGGAGTCGCAAAGAAGGCAGGGTGGACGACTGAAGACCTCGGTACAACCGGGCTTAAAACTCGAATTAACTCATCTGTGGATTTTGATGTAACGGAAGAAGAGTGGACCGCATTACAAGATAAACTGAACGAGCGACTCAAAGAGTTGCATATGGACCCGATACAAATCAACTTTGAGACGGGTTCGATTGAGACTCCTGTGCAAGCAGCAAAGCAGACCGCCGACGCTTGGCAGAATGCTGTGGCAGCGGTGAATAATGTCGGTTCGGCGTTGCAACAGTTGGAGGACCCTGCTGCGAAGGTGTCCGGCATTGTGATGCAAGCCGTTGCAAATATCGCACTCGGTTTTGCGCAAGCTGCTGCAAGTCCTGCCACGGGTGCGGCCGGTGTGTTCGGTTGGATCGCCGCCGCTACTGCCGGTGTGGCTACCATGGTCAGCACCATCGCCGCTATCAAGTCCGCAACGTCTGGCGGCTTCGCTAACGGTGGTATCGTACCGGGCAACTCCTTCAGCGGCGACAACCTACGGACGTCCGACTACGGGATCAATGCAGGCGAGCTCATTCTCAACCGTGCCCAACAGGGAGCCATCGCAGGGCAACTGAACAGTAACCCGATGGGTAATATGCAACTTGAGACACGCATCAGCGGCACAGACATGCTCATATTCCTCAATAACACCAACCGAAGTCTCGGCGGCTCGCGGAGCTTCTATAGCGAAAGGCACTAATCATGGCAAAGAATATCCGTTGGCAAATACCCTTTGTGTCCTTGCAAGGCATACACTACCGGGTGGACATCTACGACGAAGGTGAGTTCACCCCCGTTCAACTTACGGCGGGTCCGACACCGTTTGTGACTAACGAAGACGCGAGCGATGACTTCTTCCACCCTGTCCGTACACAAACCGGCACGTTGCAAGTGTGTACGCTAAAACCCGATGGCACCTACATAACCCTTGACGAGTTGCTGCCGTCGAATAACATCGCCCGGCCAGTCCGTCTGCTCAACCTCGACAACTCCAACGCGATCGAGTGGCAGGGATTCCTCAGTTGTGAGGCATACAATCAGGACTACACTGGCGTGCCGCAGATTTTGAGTCTGCCGGTCATCAGCGTATTGGAGGCGATGGAATCAGTGGAGATGAACACGAACCTATCCGGCGTATTGAACATTAACTGGATCATCTATTACGCGCTGAACAATATCGAGAACTCGATTGTGATGACCCTTTGGCAGAATATCTATTACAGTGCGCAGTCATACCGTATCTTTAATAAGATGCTCGATGCCACGCAGTTCATCAAGGAAGAGGAATACAGCACCGAGAACTACCCGACGACCATCCTTAAGGGTGACAGTTGCAAATCCGTTCTTGAGAAGTTGTGCAAATATATGGGTTGGACCGTCCGTGAGCAGGGTAGTAGTGTGTTTTTTGAACGCATAAACGAGACCATCGGTTTGTACCGTGATAGTTTGAACGGGTTCCGATATGACTTCCACACCAATGCAACACTTGTGCCTTTGACCACCAAATCTCTTGAGACGGATGTCACTTGGATGGGAACAGGACACCAACGCACCATCATGCAAGGTGCAAGTTCGGTGAAGGTCGCAGCAAAAGTAGAGGATATAAATACGGAACTCAAACTGCCTCCGTTCCCGTATGGAACGATGACGAATGAGATTAACTATTACTTCGCAGAATATACGCAAGATGGACACACCACACCGTATCTGAAGACCACCTATTCAAAAGCGATTACCGCATACTCCAATCTGTTATTCAACTACTACTACGGCAACCTGTCGTGGAATGATGGCAAGGTAACAAGCGGGCAATATGCTGGAACCAGCAATCTCGATGACACCATAGAGGCATCCGCTTGGTACCAATCCAACTGGAATGTCGGGAAAGCGACCTACAATGCCGGAGCCTTCTATGTGTACCATACGGCGAGAACACAATCCGGTCAATACTCAGATGCACCGTACATCCGTGGATTATATTGCAGTTTTATCCCACAACTCGCAGACGCGGATATACCGATTTTTAAGATCAGCAGTCTGAAGAGTTGTGCGTTCCAAAAGGGCAAACTGACACTAAGGATTAAATTCTCCCGTTTTGTCGGAGTGGACCAACGTGATGCAGCAGACCGAGAGCAAGGAACAGAAAACAGATGGTATTTTACGGACAATGGAGGGCATTGGACGAAAAACTTTTGGTTCGCATTCTCGATTGGCGACAAATACTATAACGGATCAAGTTGGCAGAGTCAGCGGGTAATTGAACAAAATCCACAATCAGGCATGGACTATGAACTCGAAATAAACATTAACTCTTATATGTCAGGAAATGTCAATTTCGAGATCATGGGATGCACCTACGGACAAGGTGGTATTTTAACTTTAGCCGCTCTGATTGATTCAATCGAATTGAGCTACGAACCGGGCACTGCATATCTCGAAAAAGAGGATAGTGAGAATACATACTTCCAAAAACTAAGCACTAACTTCCGTGACGAGATAAGCACAAACGTCGATTTTGCATCGTGGATGAATAACCACCCGTCGCCGTCGCTCATTATGGACACGACTACACAACCGATGACGCTACTCGCCTACGATATAACCACATCCTTTACGTTTGGTATGCGCCCGGAGGTGGACCTGCTCAATCGCTTAGCATCGTACTACGGTGCGGCACGGCAACGGCTGGAACTGGAGGTGGCACATCCGACCGCTGCACCGCTGCCGTTGCTCAAACTCAACGGCATCAACGACGGCAAGGTCTATCTGCCGCTATCCGAGAGTAGGGATTGGCAAACAGGCGTGTGCAAGCTGACATGCTTTGAGGCATCAGAAACGCCTTCGGAGTCGTAAAGTAAACCGATTTTGAACAATTAAACGATATATAGAATGGTAATACACGGAGATGACATAATAGTTACGACCAACATCGGCGGATCGCAAGTGGCGGTCGCTGCATGCAAGTCATGCAACTTCGACATCAGCCGGAACTATCTCAGTACATGCTCGCCGACATCAGGCATCACCAAAAAGAAGATACCGACCGACTACGACTGGTCCGTCAGTTGCGACGGCCTCATCGGCAATCCTCAATACGCCAAGCAGTTCCTTGATGCGCTGACAGGTGGCACCGAACTCACGCTGCAATTCCTCGTAGTAGGATTCAAGGTCGTTGGCAAAGCCTTCGTCAAATCATGGAAGGCCAACGGTGCCAAAGGCAGTCTTGCTAACCTGAGCATACAATTTGAAGGCAGTGAAGGCATCGACACCGACAACCAAGCGTGGGATTTCATCAACGGCACGCTCTATACATACGGCAACTTCGCCGACGGTACGCTGACACCGGGAGCGGACTTCTCCGATGGGGACCTTGAACAAGCCGCAGAATCGTAAAACAACTAAAACAATACAACTATGACACCATCAAATCCTGACAACAGACAACCGCTCATTTATCGCATCGCAGACGCACTCGGTGTGTTCCACCTCGTTGCACCGGTAAACCATATGCACTCCACATCAGAGGTGAACGGCCTCGATACTGCACTTGCCGGTAAGATGCCGCTCAAGACGATTGACTCTGCGCAACGGAGCGGTCGAGGCGTACAACGTCGTGATGTTCCGAATGCGGTGGCACGAGTGGATCGACGAGTGGTGCCTGATTCAGTACCACGGCAAGTGGCATAACATCACCTCATGCGACGGCTCGAAGGAGCGCAACGAGATGCAAATCACGGCTGTTCAGATGCCGAACCAGAAGGTGACGCTGGTGGAAAACGACCAAAAGTAAACCGAAAACGCACAATTCGGCGTATAGTAGAGACCCGACACGCTTATACCTTCGGCTTTCGGTTCGGAGGTTGGCACAGGCGCAAGCCGATGCCGTAAAGCGCACCCGGTCGGGCAAAATGCCGTCATAGCTCAGATAGTAGAGCGCATCTGGAATACGGATGAGGTCGGAGATGCAAGTTCTCCCGGCGGCTCAAACGAAACAAAACAACCCAAAAGATATGCATTTATTTGGATTTGACATTAACATTCAACGGAGGGAACTGGCTCCGGGTCTGCCGTCTTCCACGATGGAAGGCATCAAGGACGGCGCGGGCGGCAACGCTCAAACCAAAGCCGAAGGCGCAAACTACGCCGAGCGCATCGTGTTCGTGAACAGTCCGATGTCCGCTCTCTCGGTGTCCGCATACTACCGCGCCGTCGAGCTCCGTGCCCGGACGATGGGTCTCATGCCCGTGCAGTTCCAGAAGGTGGACCGCGAGGGCGGCAACTTCGTCACCGACATGCGCGGTTTCGGCAAGCGGATGAACTACCTCTTCCAAGTCGAGCCGAACCCACTGATGACGGGTCCGCAGATGTGGGAACTCGTCACGATCAACCAAATCGCATACGGTAACGGCTTCGTCTATCTGGAGTGCGACGAGATGGACTTTCCGCTGCGTGCTTGGATAGTCGAATACGGTTCGTACAACCTCGCCACGGGTCTCTACAACGTGACCTACCTGAGCGATGCCGGGTATGTGACGAAGACGAACGTGCCTCGCAAGTACGTGCTGCACTTCCCGAACACCTTCCGCGAACGAGGCGGCGTGTGGGGCATCCCGACGCTCCGATTCATGACACAGACGCTGTCGTACATCAAGACCCAGCAGCAGCAGACCCTCGAAACGGCTGCAAAGGGCGGTCGCGTCAAAGGCTTCATCTCGGAGGACAAAGGTCCCGGACAACTCGGTCTCGGTCAGTACAACAAGAACACCTCCGACGACTACGCAAAGGAGATTCAGGGTAAGTTGTGGAGCGGTCAGGACATCGTGGCAATCCGCGGTCTTGAGAAGTTCCAGAACCTGAGTATGACCGCGCAGGACATGCAAGCCTTGGAGACCGTGCTCAAATCGGACGACGACTGCGCACGTTTCCTTGGTGTTCCGAGACCGCTGCTCATGCTCGACACGAACAGTCACTACACATCCTACGTAGAGGCTACCGGCGAGTTCCTGACACGTACCATCCTGCCGGAGAAGAACGCCCGTGAGATGGAGATCACCCGCAAACTGCACATGCTGATGCCCAAGTCGGTCTTCGACTTCGGCGTCCACCGCATCCATATCTGCGAGAAGCCGCTGATAGCAATGGACCCGGAGCGTCAGGCAAAGGTGGACGCGCTCAACCTGCAAACCGGTGTGAAGACCATCAACGAGTTGCGCAGGGAGCACGACATGCCGTCTGTACCGTTCGGCGACAAGGCTCTGTGCAGTACCAACCTTGCGGAGGTGGGTTCGCCCAAACTCCGCGAGAGCGGTGGCGGTCGCCCGACCGAGGAGGGCAAAACCGAAGGCGAGGAAGGGAAAGTATCTCAGTAGCGATACATGCGGTATCGCAGTAGCAATACAACGTGTATCTCAGTAGCGATACCACGTGTATCTCAGTAGCGATACCGCCATAAAGCCCAAAAGTAAACCAAAAACAAGCATTTATCCGATATGTAGGAGGGCACAATTATGAAACCCGAAAACAAACAAGAAATAGCGGCTATTGAGCGAGAGTTGAGAACCGACCGCCACGTGCGGACAGCTACCAATCCCGCACATCATTACGCCGGAAGTAGTAACCAATAAATTCAAACAACAATGAGCAAAATCGAAAGACAAATCGAATTGCAAGCCTCCGAACTGCATGTCCGTGAGGCTGGTGACGGCAAGAAAGGCCGTACCGTGGAAGGCTATGCCATGCTGTTCGGTGTCCGCTCGGTCAATCTCACGCCTTGGAGCCAAGAGCGCGAGGTGTACGAAATCATGGAACGGGGATGTATCACCCCTGACCTGTTGCAACGCTCCGACGTAGTGCTGACTGCCTTCCACAACAATCAGCTCATCCTCGGTCGTTGGCGCAAAGGTGTCGGCACGCTCTCGCTGGAGATCGACGCACGCGGTCTGAAGATTCGCTGCACACTCGCCGAGACTGCCACGGCTGACGAGTTGCTGAGTGCCATCGAACGCGGTGACATCAGCGGCATGTCGTTCGCCTTCACCGCCGACGAGGAGGACAACGAGAACGGTGTATCTTACGAGCGCACCGATGAACAGACTGAGGATGGCAAGGTCGTTTGGCTGCGCCATGTGAAACGTGTGACAGGCTTGTACGACGTGACAATCGCCGGACATCCTGCCTACGAGCAGACGACCATCGAAGCCCGCGAGATCGACGAGGCCATCAAGCGTTCATGCGGCGAGACCGACGAAGAGCGCAAAGCCCGCGAAGCCAAGGAAGCCGAAGAAGCCGCTGCAAAAGCAAAGGCGGAAGAGGAAGCCAAAGCCGAAGAGGAAGCCAAGGCCGAAGAGGAGCGCAAGGCCCGTGAAGCCAAGGAGGCTGAGGAAAAAGCCAAAGCAGAGGAAGAGGCGAAAGCCAAAGCCGAAGCCGAAGAGCAAGCCAAACGCGAGGCACAGCAGCGCCACATGGTAGCCCGTGCCCACCTGCAAAGACAACAAGAGGAGGAATCCTTATTTATTAACTAACCCCTTAAAACGTTTTAACAATGGGAAAAATGACAAAAACTGAAATCCAGAAGCGTCAAGCCGCTATCTGGAATGAGATGGACGAAATCGAAGTCCGCTCTCGTAAAGAAGACGGTAGCATTCAGATGGCTGATGCTGATGCTGCCAAGTACGAACAACTCACCCGTGAGTCTGCTGGTCTGTCTGCAAAGGCAAAGGCACTCGCTTCCGAGGCTGAGTTGATGAACATCCGCTCCAACGAGGAGAAGGGTGCCAAACTGCGCGAGATGTTGAAAAACTGCGTGCAGAAGCGTGAGAACGCCACCACCATCCTTGCCAACGCCGTAACCACCGGCGGTGACCAGAACGAGAACGGCAACCTCGAAGCAGGTGGCTTGATCCCCGTAACCATCCGCGAGATCATCGACACCAAGGTAGCAGGTATCGAACTGCCTGACAGCCTGACGCTCGTTACCGGCGTAACCGGCACCGAGATTATCCCGTACAGCACCAACGACGTGAAGTTCTCCGTAAACGGTGAGGTACAGAAAGTCGGCGAGCAGGGTCTGGACTTCGCAAAGGTTCAAGCCGCTCCGCAACGTGTCGCTGCAAGCGTAGCCGTTTCGCACCGCGCTATCGACAACGCTGCCTTCGACATCCTCGGCTTCGTTACCTTCAAACTCCAGAAGGGTTGGGCTATCTTCCGTGCCCTGCACGTTTACGCTCACGGCCAGTACGCTCTGCTGGAGTCGCCGTTTGCTAAGGTTACGCCGGTTCAGCTGACGCTCGACGACAACATCGGCAAGAACCTCGCAAAGGAGATTGCCAAGATGTACGACCTTGGCTTCGAGGGCGACCCGGAGATCATCATGGACAAGGTGACGGAGGTTGAGCTCGCGTTCACCAAGCGCATCCCGGACAGCACCGGCGACCGCACCGTGGTTGAGGACGGCAAGTGTGTCGGCTACAACTACAAGGTCAGCCCGTACATCGACTACGCTATCGACGCGCAGGGTGCGGCTACCAAGGACGCAACCTACCGCTACATCGGTATCGGTCACTTCGGCTACCTGTCGGAGGAGCAGCACGGTGAATTTAGATTCAACGTAGATGCCGTCTCAAGCGCAAACTTTGACCGTGGGACAGTGGTTTTGGGTGTGTCCACAGACTACAGCCTTACCGAGCTCAGTTCCAAGGTGAATGGCAATAAGAGCGGCAAACCGCAGGCCTTCAAGCTCATCAAGCTCATCGAGGCTTCGGAATCCTAAAACCCGCTAAGGATGGAGAACCGGGCAGGAGGCGAAAGCCCTGCCCCTCCGTCCGAAAGCCTGAAAACGTAAACAAGACACAAAACGAATAGCATCATGGGACTTGACACAAGCGCACTGTTTTATCGCATCCTGTCCGGCAACGCAGAATTGGAGAAACTGACGGACGGCCGCATCTACAGCATTGCGATTCCGATGCCCGAAGAGAACATCAACGAATCGCTCGTGCCGTGGGTGATCATCCTGTTCGACGGTCTCAACAACGACGACGCGACGAAGGATGACCCGTTCGAGAGCAGTACCGACAACGTGCAAATCAGCATCGAGATTGCCGCGCAAACGCCCGACGACCTCATGGACCTTGCACAACTCGTCCGCGACACAATCCACGACGAGATGGTGAACGGCCACACTTTCGACAGCATCTACGACTACAAGTTCTCCGCCGCTGCCATGCAGTATGACGACCTGACTCCGTGCTTCTACACTCGTCTCAGCTATTCGTGCAGTGTCTCCAATGTGAAACAATCAGAATCGTAATAGCAATGGCAACATTAAAAGGACAAAACTTCCGCATCCTCACATACGATGCTGTGGCGAGCAAGTTCAAGTGTGTCGGCATGGCTACCAACTGTACGGTGAACCTCACGGCCAACACCGACGATGCGTCCACCAAGGACGATGTAGGCGGCGCACAGAAGCCGTCCGTAACGAGCAAGAGCTGGCAAGTGTCCGTTGAGTCGCTAAACGTGGCTGATACCGCTGCAATCCTCGCAGCCATCAAGTCCTACACCAAGTTCACACTCCTGTGGGATGAGACGACAGTCACGGACAACCAAACGCCGGAAGAAACTGCTTTAGCCCGCACCGGCTCCGCGTATCTGAACGACGTGACCTTCAACTTCAACGACCGAGAGAATGCAACCAAGTCGCTGCAATTCACCGGCGTTGGTCAGTTGGCCAAGGTGACGAGCACACCTTCTTATGAGGAGATCACCCCGAGCAGCGCGTACACCAAGGGTCAGTTCGTTCGTCTGTTCCTCGGATCGGACAACACCGCGACACCAAGCCGCGTGATAGCCAGCAGTAAAAGCTTATCGCTTCATTGCAGTTTGAGCCTTGAGGATAGTACAACCAAGGATACGGACGGAAATTGGCAAGTACAAGAACCGACGGGTATTTCGTTCGATATTTCGACCAATGCCCTCGTCCGTTCCAACGATGTCATCACCTCCACCGTGCAAGGTCAGGCACTCGCCGACCTCATGGATGTGTACGAGGCATCGGAGCCGGTCAAGTTCCAGATAGCGAACGTCAGCGGTGCCAACCAACGCACCAAAGGCGCAGTCATCGTGGAAGGCTCGGTGGTCATCACCGCCCTCAACATCTCAGCGCAGAACCGCCAAAACGCAACCTACGACGCAACCCTCACGGGCTACGGCGAGTACACGGTTGGCGAAGACCCTGCCGAATCCTAATCACTAACCGAGTCGCCCCTGCGTCTGGTGTTCCATGTTTCACCAGCGCAGCGGACGGCTCATTATTTCACGAAACATGGAAACAAAAACCACAACCATCAATGGCAAGCAGGTCACATTCTTGTACGGCTTTGCCACCGAAATCAACTACGCCAAGTTCACAAAAGGCGATAACATCCACACCTTCGTCCAAGAAACAGCCAAGCAACTCGATGCCTTAGTCAAAGGCAAAGCACAGGTGATGCCGGATGTCGAGAAGTGCATCTACCTCATCCTTGCCGCTGCAATCGCTTATTCGACAAGCAAAGGCGAGAAGGAACCGCCCATCACGGCCGACGACCTCATGTTCACCGAGAAACCGACCGAACTCTATGAGGCACTGGGTCAGGTGATCCTGCTTTATGGTCAGTTCTACGACATGACCGGCGAACCTCAAACCAAAGAGCAGAAAGGGACGAAAGGAAAAAACTCCTAACCGCCCGCGACATCTACCAACTGGTCGTGGGCGAGATAGGAAGAGACCGCCACGAGTTCCTGTATGAGATGACCTATTGGGAGGTGCTGCGTATCATCCGTGGCTACCGCAAGCGCGACCGTCTCACGCACCAACTGATTGCCGAAGCCGTCTTCGCTGCAATGCACACGATGCGCGACAGTAAAGGCAAAACGGTCAAAGACTTCTTCCCGATGCTCTTCGAGGACGATGACGACCGCGAACTCGCCGAACCCCTCTCAGAAGAAGACTACGCCTACGAGCAAGCCCTCATGGACAACTTCAACTTCGGCAAACAGCCAACAGAACCCGCAAAGTAAACCATTTTGCGGGTTTTGTGCGTAATATAGAAAGGAAATAACTATGGCATATTCAAGCGGAATGCTCAATAAGCGCATCGTCATCGCCAAACGGACGGAGGCGGTGGCGGGAAAGTCGGGGCGCGACTCCGGCGGTATCAAATACGAGATCATCGGCACATTCTGGGCGGCTGAGGACTTCAACAAAGGCGTGAAGGCTCTGCGCAACGGAGCGGTAGAGGCGTACAACGTCGTGATGTTCCGTCTGCGGTGGCACGAGTGCATCAACCGCTGGTGCCTGATTCAGTACCACGGCACGTGGTACGAGATTGAGTCGTGCAACGAAGACCGGCAGGCGAACCAAATCCAAATCACGGCGCACGAGATGCCGAATCAGAAGGTAAACATAATCGAAAACAAATAGAAACATGGAACAACCAACAACCCTCATCATCATCACAGCCTACAACCGGCTGACGAGTTTGGTCAAGTTGTGCGACGAACTGTACAAACAAGACCCGCAAACGGACATCGTAGTATTCGATGACCACAGTCCCGAACAATTCAAACCCATGGCCGAGAACATCCAAGTGCTCATCAATCCTGAGCACTACGGCAAGCCCGGCTATTGGAAGACCTACCAGCGCATCTTCGACTATGTGAAGGAGCACGAATACGACTACTACATCTTCCTGCCGGATGATGTCGAGGTATGTCCGAACTTCGTGGCGACCTGCATCGAGAACTACGAGAAAGCCGGTTGCATCTGCCTGTCGCCGATGATCACCAACCGCTCGTTCCTGTACGGACAGAGCCGCTGGGGATGGAAGCAGGTACAGCCGACCGAGTGGGGCATCATGTCGCACTACTTCGATTGTTGCGGCATCGTGCAACGGGATTTCTTCGAGGCACTGCATTGGAAGATGGAGATGATACCTGCTCAGCTCGACCCGTTCCTCAGCAGCGGTGTGGGCAAGCAGATCACCCGCCGCCTGCAAGCCATCGGTTGCCGGATGGGGCACATGAAGCGCACCCTTGTGGCGACGACCGACGACCCGTCCGAGATGAACAAAGAGGAGCGCAGCCGCCATCCGCTCTACTGCGACTGGCGAGACAATGCGCCCTGCGTCGATGTCCACATGGCGAGCCTTTGGCGCGGTGGGCATGTCATCAAGACCGTCGAGTCGCTGATGAAGCAGCCCGAACTGAACCAAATATACTTGACGCTGAACAGTTACACACCCGACCAACTTGCCTTTGCCACCGACAAGCTCAAGCAGTTGCAAGAGCAGTACGGCAAGAAGGTGAACATCCGCAAAGGCGACAACGCCAAACGGAGCAACGAGAAACTGTCGCAGCTCTACAAGTCCAAAGCCAAGTACATCGCCATGTGCGACGACGACATCATCTATCCGCAGGACTATTTCATGCGGATGATTCAGGGCTGTCAAGCAAACAACGCGATGGTCAGTTGGCACGGCGGCGTGTTCGTGGAGTGGCCGTTGAAGCGGTACTACAACCACGCAAGCCGTCACTGCCTGTCGTGGCAGCGCGAGTTCAAAGAGGACACCCGCTGCGACATCCTCGGCAATGTGTTCACCTTCTTCCGGCGCGACATGTTCACCACGGCGGAGTACAAGAAACTCTATGCCGATGCCGGTACCTGCTCGATGGATGACATCTATCTCGGCTGTCTGGCATCGCAAAAGGGCGTGAAGCGTGTGGTGCTGTGGCACTATTACGACCCAACCTCGCCTTTCTGTCCGCGCCACAAGACGATGATGCCCGACGACCACTATGTCTATGACCAGTACAAGGACTCCGATGCCGAGCAGGTGGCGTACCTCAACGAGCACTACAAGAGGTACGAAAACTAAGACGAACATCTGAAGAGATAGCATATAAGCGTCTATATTATACACGCACCCGGTGTCCTTATTAAGAACGCCCAAACCGAAGCACTGACCACACGGTCGGTGCTTTTTCGTGCGTTTTTTCTTGCGTTTTTGGCTCAAAATAGGCGAAAAAGAATAAAAATAACAAAAAAAAATGCAAAAATATGCGAAAAAATTTGCATATATCAAAAAAAAGTATTACCTTTGCACCGTAATTCAAAAACAACTAACAATCAACCCCGGCGGCAACGGGTCACAAGCGGCGAAAAGTTATGAAAACGACAAGCATTTACGAACTGGCAGAGAAGTTGAACGCAAAGGTATGGGAGAAAGGCGACTTGAAGCGCATCTACCTGAACGACGAAGGCTACAACACCAAGAAGATGAGCACCAAGGCATACATCTTCCAAAATGAAAGCGGCGAGTTCAAAGTATCGGTACGCATCGAGTGTTACTCACAGTCCATCAACTGGATCACCAGTCAAGAAGAAGAGGTAAAGAAGAGCATAGAGAAGAAGATTGAAAAGGCTCTTGCTGACACCTATTATATTCCTACACGCAAGGCAGACGGAAAAGTGTTCGACGACGGCACTATCGAAGACCGCGACGAGTTCATGCTTTACCCGGATGTATATCTGACTGCCGAAGCAGCCATCGCAAGTCTCAAAAGCGAAGACCAGAACCCCGAAGACTATGACATCGTAGCTATCAGCCGCGAGGAAGCGGAAGCAGAGAGCGAAGCATTGTGGGCAGCACGTAAGGCAGCAAAAGAGGCACAGGCATGACCAAGGAGATACGATTTGATAGGATGCTGGCCAATACAGGTCGCGCCTATCTTTTTGAAATCAATCGCAAGGAGTTCTGGATTCCGACCAAACTATGCCGTCACCTGCATATAACCGGCAAGCGGTTGCTCAACGGCACGACAACGCACGGCACGGTACAGATACCAGACTTCAAGTACCAAGAGATAGCGAGTGTGACCACAGTGGAAGCATGGGACACCATCACCATCGAGCGGCACACGCCGGATAAGGTAGAAGCCAAGCAGTCAAACGAGATAGACGACTTAAAACGATAATATGGCAGACAATAGAATGTATTTACGATGTCGAGGATGTGGTGAGGAGATTATGTTGGCAAAGTTATTCATGAATGACTGGCACAACGTAAAGACACCAACCGAGAAAGGACAAGAGCTGTTTGATTTTATCGAAAAGCACCAGCATTGTTGCGAAGACTTAGAGCACGATACATGCGGCATGAGTCCGTGGCATCCTGACTTTGAGCCATTTGAATTAACCTACGAGAATCGTCCTGATTGGCAGCACACGCCAACTTTGCAACAAAAGGATAGAGAACTTCATCCAGAAAACTATGAGTAATCCCCTCACTACACAGCAACAAGCAGCCATCCGTCACTTGCAAGAGTGGCGGGTCGGTGCGCTCTTCATGGAACCGGGAACGGGCAAGACCCGTGCCGCGATGATGCTCGCCAACTCCACGCCAT
>Ga0265301_10002889_pt1 | contig 19058 bp, 14 predicted proteins | sample AusTroGonzalo_MG_2_FD_193488 | JGI IMG/M metagenome (GOLD analysis project Ga0265301, IMG submission 193488) | Bovine rumen microbial communities from tropical cattle in Woodstock, Queensland, Australia - Gonzalo_04 | ecosystem: Host-associated > Mammals > Digestive system > Stomach > Rumen ... | reverse complement strand
GTTCACCAGGATACGGTCTTCCCCTTCGAAAGGCTCTTCACGTCCGCCGTTGATAAAGGAGGTCACGTGCGCATATTTCTCCGTCTCGGCGACGTGCAGTTGCTTCAAGCCCTTGTGGGCGATGACTTCACCGAGAGTGTTCTTCAGGTTCTCCTTAGGGAAAAGGATATGTACTCCCGTGAAGGAATCGTCGTAGGGCGTCATGCAATAGTATTGGAGATTGGGAATGGTCCTCATCCCCTGCTCTTCCATATCCTGCTGCGTGAGTACGATGGTCAACTCTTTGGCGCGGTCGCTGCGGAAGTTGAAGAAGATGACCACGTCGCCTTCCTGGATGCGCCCATCGACCCGGCTGTTGACGAGGGGTTCCATGAACTCGTCGGTATTTTTGTGCGCTTCCGTGTGGCTGTCGTAGCAAGACTGTACGCCTTCCACCATATCAGCCACCTGGCGGCCCTGCCCGTTTACGAGCAGGTCGTATGCCAGCTTGATGCGGTCCCAGCGCTTGTCGCGGTCCATGGCGTAGAAGCGGCCGATGATGGTTGCGACAGCGCCTACGCCCGCCTCGTCCATATGCTTCTGCAGGGCAGCGATGAATCCCTTGCCCGATCGGGGGTCGGTATCACGACCATCCATGAAGCAGTGCACATAGCACTGCTCGATGTCATACATCTTGGCGATGTCGATGAGTTTCAGGAGGTGGTCGAGGGATGCGTGGATCCCGCCCGTGGAAGTCAGGCCCATGAGGTGCAGGCGCTTGCCGTTGGCCTTTGCATAACTGAAAGCCGACTTGATTTCCGGATTCTCCAAGATGGAGTTGTCCGCACAGGCACGGTTGATCTTTACCAGATCCTGGTAAACGACGCGCCCGGCGCCGATATTGAGGTGCCCCGTCTCCGAATTGCCCATCTGCCCGTCCGGCAGACCCACGTAGGCGCCTGAAGCCTGCAACTCGGCGTGAGGATAGTTGGCACTCAGATAGTCGATATATGGCGTAGCGGTCTGTGAGATCACGTCTCCCCTGCTCTTGTCCCCGACTCCCCATCCGTCAAGAATGATCAAAAGCGCTTTCCTGGCCTGGTCTCCGGACAGATCCTCGTCATCCGTACACGCCGAAAACACGCCTGCACTGCAAACGAGGAGGACACAAAGCATCCAACGAAGCATTCTATTCATCTGCAGCATCCTTGATATAAATACACATCATGGTGAGGTCGTCGTTGGGCTCAGCACCTTGCCTGTGTTGCTCCACTTCGGCGGCGATGGAGGCTATCACCTGCTTGGCCGACTCATAGCTGCAATTTCTGAGGAAATTGAGCAGGCGGTCATCGCCAAACTGCTCTTTGGCGGGATTCTCGGCCTCGTTCAGTCCGTCAGTATAGATAAACAGTGGCCGGCCCTTGATCGTCTCGATCTCCTCCCCCTTGAACGTCAGCCCTGGCAACACCCCGATGGGAGCATTGGGGATCATCTTGATGAAGTCTCCGCCATGGTCGCCGTCTCCCAGAATGGGCGGGTTGTGACCGGCATTGCAGAACGAGAGATGGCCCGTCTGCAGGTCGAGCAGTCCGAGGAACAGGGTGACAAACATGCAGCCCTCGTTATCCGCCCCCGACAGGGCGTCGTTGATACGCGTACAGATCTCCGCGGGCGTCATGCCCTGATTGGCCAGTGTCTGGAACAGGCGGGTGGCCTGCGCCATGAACAGCGACGCCGGCACGCCCTTGCCACTGACGTCTCCCACCACAAAATAGAGTTCCTGGCCTTTAAGCAGATACCCGTAGAGGTCGCCGCCCACTTCCCTGGCGGGCGTCATGGATGCCGACATGTCCAAACCCGGATAGAGGGGGAAGGTACCGGGCACCATGGACATCTGGATATCGCGGGCGATGCGCAATTCGCTCTCCATACGCTCCTTGATGGTGGTCGTCTCTTCGAGCTGGTCGTAGGCTTCCTGCAACGCCACATGGGCCTTGTGCAATTTTTGATCGGCTCTGCGGCGGAAGATGATGTAGATGGTAAACGCAATCAGCAGGATTAACACGACCAGGGCGGAATAGATCTGCCGCTGGCGTGCCGAACGAGCCTCACCCTCCAAAATCTCCATATCTCTCACATGGATGGAATGCAGCTCGCTGGCATCGAGACGACGGTTGTTGATGATGGCGGAATCGAGTACCTCGCAGATCTGCCGCGCCGTAAGATTGGTTGAATCCTGCTGGTGAAGCATCTTGAAAGCACGATACTTCTTGAGCAGATAGCGCTGGATGTTGTCCAGGGAATAGATCATCAGTTCTTGCTGGAGGTATTCCATGATGCTGCGATAGCTGGCTACGGCCTCGTCCCAGCGCTGGGCCACGGTCAAGTAGTCACTGGCATTGGTCAGTCCCTCCATGGTTTGTGAGAACTGCGTCTGCTGGTACTCCTGATAGGTGTTTTCGGCCTCATCGTGACGCCCCAAGCCCTCCAATGAAATGGCTTGGAAAATCTTGCATCGGGCCCATTGCTTGTCAATATAGTCCTGGTCGTCCGGGTATAAATCCTTGTACTCCTCCACCAACTGTCCCAGACGCTCTGACCACAAGAGTCCCTGTTCATAGCCATTTACTAAGACCCAGATGTAGGCGATATTGATGAGTCCGGCCACGGCATCGCGATAAGCACCCTTCGATCCTTTCTTCTGGATATTGTCGATGTGCATCTGATAGGCTCGCTCCAGCATATCGGTGGCTGTGGGGTCATCCTTGTCAAAGAAAGTCTTGGAACAGCCTGCAAAAATCAGCAGGTTGGTGTAGTCGCTGGTGGTGTCACACTGAAGTTTCTCGAGCCGGTTGATGATGGGAAGGGCCGCATGCAAGGCAGATGCATATTCTCCGTAACGGCAGAGCTGGCTCGTCAGGTAGCTGCCCGACTTGGCATAGTATACCAGATCATTGGGATCTGTGGAGTTTTCTGTGACCCGGATGGCCTCCTGCCACCAGTACTCTGCGACTTCGCGCTGCCCCAGCTGGTAGCCGGCATACCCTTGCCAGTAATAGCTCTCCCCTTTGGAAAGTTTCCCGGTCATTCCCAGGCTGTCGGCCAAGGCTTGCAGCCTTGCATAGTCCTTTTCCGCGGAAGCCGCTTCTATCATTTTGACAGCTTCGGCACTGGAGGACTTATTGATGCCGCTTTGACAGCCGGTGACCGGCAGCACCGTGAGTAACAGCACAGCCGCCCAAGCCAGCGTTGAAAAATGGATTCTGTTGTACATCATCTTAAAGACCTTAGGGCGTGGAGATGAGGGTGACGAAAGCGGTCATGCCGGGCATCAGGTGAGGGTGCGGTTCCAGCAATGCCTCAATGTGTACCATGCCATTGTCGTCGATGACCGGGCTGATGGCGGATACCTTGGCCGTATGCCGCTCGTCAGGATAGGCAACCGTAGTAACGGAGAGGCCTACCCCCATCTGGTATTTCGCCAGTTCGTTTTCGAGCACGTCAAAGCCCACCTTCAAGTGCTCGGTATCTACGATATAGAAAAGCGCTTCCCCCGGCTGGGCGGCTCCGTAGAGCGTGTTGCATATCTGAGAGACAGCTCCGGAGATGGGGGCCACGATGCTGCAATAGGACAAGGTGTGTTCCAATTCATGTAACTCCGCCATTGCCTCGTTATAGCCGCTGTTGATGCGTGCCAACTGCTTGATGTTCTCCGGCGCGTCCTCAAGATGAGCCAGCTTATATCCCTGCCCCATCAGAATAGCCTGATACTGGAACTCGGCTTTCTCCAGGCGGGCACGGCTGTGAAGGATATTCTCACGAATGGCATCCTCGCTAAGCCGCACGACCACCTGCCCTTTCTTGATCTGCTGCCCCGCCTTCTCAACGCCGAACATGACAATCTGTTCTGAAATACGGCTGAAAACAGGAATCTCCCGCACTGCTTCTATCTTCCCTTTATTGGCCGTCGCATAACTCGGAACCCGCTGGCTGGACAGCGATTCCAACGATTGCACAACCGTTGTGTCAGCTGGTTGCTCGTCAACTGCCGGCACGCTTTTTTTCGGCTGACAGGCACTAAGCAGCGCAAAGGAAAGGATGAAAAGAAACAATCCGCTATACTTATTCATATTGGATGAGTGTTTGCAAATGGTAATGGGCCGTCCAGAATTCTTCCATGGCCGCGAGATAATTGGTATATGCCGTCGCCCACCGGTTTTGTGCCAGGGTGAAAGTATTAATATCACAAAGGCCGTTGGCATAGTTTTCAGCCGTCTCGTTGAAAACCTCTTCGGCCAAGTCAGCCGTCTGCTGCGTACTGATAAGAATCATCCGGCTGGAATTCAGTTTCTGGAGGGTCACGATGGCATTCTCAACGAGGACACGCTCTATCTCCTGGAGGGCGGACTCTTCCCGCTCCACCCAGGCCGTAGCTGCTTCTTGATGTTTTCTGGCCGCACCGTGGTCCATGAGCGGTATCGTAAACAGCACGGAAGCCAAGGCATATACCTGCGGGTCCTTATAGGCGCCGCCGATGCTGGAATGGACCTGCTGTAAACCCAGGTTGAGATCCAGTCCCACGGTAAGGCCCCGCTCCTTGCCCGCCTTGTCTTCCTGCCGGCGCGCTTTGATCAGATCGGCCTTCTGCTGGTGGTAAGCAGGGCTGTTGGACATAGCGAGTTCCGCTACCTCCTCTTGGGTGTAGGAGATGGGGGGAGGCGTCTGAGGGATGGCCAGCAGCGGCAAATCGGCCGGCAAAGATTTCATACGTAACAGGGATGCGAGCGCTGTCCTCGCTTCCAGCTCATCTTTGCGGGTCACTTCCAACTGATTGATGGCATTCTGCTGTTGCACCTGGATAGAGTGCAGCTCGGCCAGCGTTACAGCGGCAATGCTGGCTTTCTCGCGAGCGATGGCCAAAAGGGTGTCAATCATATGCAGCTCATCCCTACGCATTTGCAGCAGGCGCTGATGACGGGCCAGGCGGAAATACCGCGTTGCCGCTTCCTCCGCGATACGCCGCAGCTCGTACTCGTGCTGCTCCCGGGCGGCCTTTAACTGCTGGTCTTCCTCCTTTTTCTCCCACTTGAAGGCATTGTAGCCCACCAGGGTATTGCTATAGCCCACAAGCACCGGGCTGGCCACAAACTGGCGGGGGTATCCTGTAGCCGTTTCGCGAAAGAACTCACTCCAGATGAGTTGCGAGCCCACATAAGCCTCACCACCCAGCGGCAGCACCTTCTGGCTGAGCTTCAGCTGGGCAGAGGTGGAGAAAATGTCGTAGTTGCGAAGATACACGTAATCGCGGGTGAGATCGCTGATGATGCGCGAATAATTAGGAACGATCCTGAAAGATAGCTGTGGCTTGCGAAGCGCTTCGAAAGCCTCATAGGATGCCTGCCGGCTCCGATACTCATGTTGACTTTGAAAGGCGGCAATGGTACTGTCCTGGGACAGGCGGATCACTTCGTCCAGGGTCAACGGCACCTGCCCCTGGCTATTCAGCGGAAAAGCAAAGAGGAAGGACAAGCCTGTCAGGAGGAAAAGGGTGATTCTATAATGGATCATAATTGATCTTGACTTTTGCTTCTCTCGCCGATAGATACCATGGCGACCACCTGTCCCTGATGCACCTTGTCTCCATTGTGAGAAAGGGTCACATCGGTGGTACCTTGCACAGGAAACACAACGCCCGGATAATAGACTTTGTCGCTCACGCTGCCCAGCACGCCCCGGACAATGAATGCCGCAAACAAGAGCGCGACAGCCGCTGCGAGCAGACAGGTGGGAACATACGTCACGCGCAGATGGTCAGTCATCTGATCGGGCGAGGCCGGTATGGTCTCGTTCTCTTCTTTCATTCCTGTAGTTTCTAAGCCTTACTACAAAAATACATATTATATTAAAAAACTCTAGTTTCTATATAGTTTTGTTGACCCACTTTTTTCGGTGAATGTATATGATGCACTGAATCCAGATGCAAAGCGAATAGACGCCATCGGCCGTCCAGCACACGGCTATGCTCGAATGACGGATGCCTATGATGTAGATGCAATACACGGCATAGATGCCAAGGGCCACCGCGTCGCAGCGAAGGCAGACACGCGTATCTCCCGTCCCCGCAACCGACTGCAGATATACATTCCACGGCAGGGTGACAAGGGTGGCGACGCACATCACCCTCAGCGTGGAAACCGAAGCTTGGACCAGGTTGGGAATATCGGTAAACAGGCCGATGATCAGGTGCGGACACAGGAAGAAGAAGACCAGTAACGGCAACATGGTTATGGTACAGAGCAACAGCACCCGCCGGATAACCGGAACCACGCCTTCGGGATGGCCTTCACCTATGATGTTGCTCACCAGCGTTGCCGCTGTAGAGGCAAAGGCCGCCGAGAAGACAAACGGCACCTCGGAGATGCTTCTCACGATGTTGGCAATGGCCAGATCTTCCTCTCCCAAATGCTCGATAAAGAGGAAGAAAAGCAGCCACACGGAGATATTCAGCACATACTCCAACATCACCCAGGAGGCGGTGGAAAACACATGCCCAAGCTCCTTCCCTACTGGTTTTGCCATCTTCTGCAGGCCGTATTTCTTGTCAGTCGTAAAGAAGGCCCATACAAGAAAGAAAAGGAAAGAAATGCCTTCAGCGATGGTTGACGCCAGGGCGGCTCCCTTGATGCCCATCGCCGGTGCGCCCAGGTGACCGAAGATGAGCACCCAATCCAGGAAGATATTGCTCGCCACGAGCACGAGGGAATTCCAAGTGAGACTCTTCGTTTCCCGTATCCCTACGTAGAACGCACGGAACAGTGCGGTCATAAAGGCAAAGAACAACCCCGGAATCCGCCAGTTCACATAGACCACGGAAGCCTGAAAAATGTTCTCCGACTGCAGAAGCCCCCGGAGTAAAGGCGGGGACAGCAGGTACGACAGGACCATGGTCACAAGGGCCAGGCCCGCAAGAAACCAGACGCCCTGCCAGAACACCCGCCCGATGGCGCCGAAGCCTGTTCCGTTCTCGCAAGCCTCCCCGTTGCGCCGGCCGATGATGATCTGGACCCCGATGGAGAAGCCAAAACCAAGCATGTACAGTATCGTAAAATAGACACCTGCAATGGCCGAGGCGCCCAGCTCAACCTCTCCTACACGGCCCAGGAAAGCCGTATCGGTCATACCCAGCAGCTCCTCCATCACCAGCGCCACCAGGATGGGGAAAGTGATCCTCCAAATGGATTTGAAGGAATACCGCTCAGGGAGCTTGTATGTTGAATGATCGCTTACAATGTCCACTTTACCACCCCCTCGTTAGCAAACTCTCTTGGACGAGCCGTTCCCAAGGCGTTCTGCCCAGGACATCATCAGGTCCTCCCGCCTTCCGAAGATATCCTTCTGCATGCCAATGGCATCGTCGAAGACCATCGTCTGGCGGTCGTCACCGGAGAACTTCTTCCACACATATTTTTCGGTGGAGGGGTTGCCCGTCCGGGCGAAGTTGGTCCACATCTCCTTGGCGACATGGCGGAACTCGCAGTCTTCGGTGCTAACAATCTCTCCGCTTCCCATCGGATCCGCCAAGGGATTGTCGAACAGATACGGAAGCTCGGCCGCGTGTATTGCGCCAAGATAAGGGGTAGTCACCGGCTTTCTGACGAAATACATGTATGTGTTGCCGCCGGCGGCAGCGTGCCTGATGGCCATATCGGTATTGCCTGCGCGGAAGTTGATGTCGTTGCAGTATTGCTCCAGCTTTTTCAGTTCGCTTTCGCCGGCCATCGTAGCCATGAACTTGTCGTACATAGCCTTTTCCTGGTCGTTCAGCAGCGCACGATCCCGCTTCGCAATCCACCTCAGCGTATCCGCAAAGCCTTCTTCGCCTCCCTCGGACGGAACGAAGTACCGGATTTCGTCCTGGTTGGACCCAAGCATCAGATCAATCTTGGCTCGCTTCTCGTCTCCCCACATCTCGTACAGGACCGCCCGGTCCTCCGGCAGCGTAACGCCGTCCAGGAGCGGGAAGTTGGCAAATCCAAGAAGGCTGTTCTTGTCAATCATACCAGCGTTCAGGGTGGCTTCGACGAGCTGTTCGGTGGTGAGTTGCATCAGCTCGTCCATACTCTGGCAGCCCGTTGCGGTGAGGAAGTTCTGCGTGACGTGGATGCCATGCTCCATGGTGTCGGTGTAGGCAATGTTGGCGCTCTGCGCGATGATTCTGCGGAAGAGCCCATCGCTTCCTTCGATGAGAGGAAGGAAGGTGACGCTGGCCGAGCCTGCCGACTCGCCGAAAATCGTCACGTTGTCCGGATCGCCGCCGAAGCCGGCGATGTTTATCTGTATCCACCTGAGGGCCTCAAGCTGGTCCAGCAGGCCCAGGTTGCCGGCCTCCTTGAAGTTTTCTCCGCCGGGAACCCGCTCGAAGTTCATAAATCCCAGGAAGCCCAGCCGATAGTCGATGGACACGAACAGAATGTCGGGACACTGTTTTGCGATGTTGGTAAGGTTATAAAGGGGCGACGCCTGGGATTCGGAGCAGAATCCGCCGCCGTGAATCCATACCATGACCGGCTTCTTGCGGTCCGGGCATGTGGTATTGCAATATATGTTAAGCACGAGGCAGTCCTCACCGAACTCCGCCGTTCCCTCCGAGTCGTTCGAGGGTCCGATGGGAACGTGGCCGGGCTTTGTCGCGTCGTACACGCCCTCATCGGCTGCGGCAGGAAGAGCCTTTTTCCAACGAAGTTTCCCCACCGGCTGCGTTGCGTAGGGGATGCCCTTCCAGATAATCAGTTCGTCCGTTTCCTTGCCAATGAAGGTGCCGTTGTTGCATTTAACTTTAGTATCCATAAAAATCCTCCTTTAATTTATTTCTTATTTTTTTGCTCGCGCGCGGCGAGGATATCTAAAAGGTAGTGAGGGGTAAAGTACTTGTCCATGAACTGATAGTAGCCCACCAAGGGAGTCACGGCCATGTACTGGTCGGCCAGTAGACCCCGTTTGATACGTATGTCACCCGGCCCGGCAATGTCCAAAACGTTCGGGTCGTCGGCCGAGTACGCCTTCCATTCGATCTTGTCTGTGGACGGGTTGCCGCAGCGTGCGAAATTGGTCCACATCTGCTGAACGGCCGTGAAGATTTCTTCGGAAATGTTGGTGCCGTTGAAAACGCTTTCCGTACCTACACATCGAACGTCAAAAACAAACATAAGCTCCACGGAATGGGCTGCTCCCATCTTTGCATCGCTGCTTGGGTACGACCAATAGAAGCAGAACGTCTTGTTGAACGCGCTCTGCGCATCGAGCTGCTGGAGCATGGGGACCCTGAACATGAGTTCGTCCATGAATTCCGTCTCGATAAGACCCGGCTCTTGGAATCTGCAAACCCGCCAGAATTCCTCGTAGTACTTCTTGTCATCTTCCTTTAGGTATGGGACAGCATCGCCCACGGCGCGCTGGGCGAATATCTTTTGCTCTTCAAAGGTCAAATTCACACCCTCGCCCATGAACAGCCTGCACTCGTCGGCCGTGCTGCCGGCCATGATGGTGATGTGCTTTGCGTAGCCTTTCCGGTACAACTCGATGGGCGCCTCGGGGAGCACTTCGGTTCCGTAATAGGGACAGGACGTGAACTGGCCCACCGCCTGGACATACGCCTCCTGGAGCTTCTCTTCGCTCAGCGCCATAATCTCGTCCATGGTCTTGCAGCCAGTATACTCCAGCAGCGCTTTGGTCTTGCCCTGCGCGGATTCGCAGCTGACCGGGAAAGCCAAGGTGGTGGAGCCACTTTGGGCAATGACCTTCTGGAAATACTGGTTCGCCTCCTTCATGACCGGCAGAATGGAAACCGAACCGCCTCCTGCACTTTGACCGAAAATGGTCACGTTGTCGGGGTCGCCGCCGAAAGCGGCAATGTTCTCGTGTACCCACCTGAGCGCCATGGCCTGGTCCAGCAGGCCGTTGCAGGGCGCCGTCTTGAAGGCGTCGCCGCCGGGCACCGACGAGAAGTCCATGAAGCCGTACATGTTCAGGCGGTAGTTGATGTTCACCAGAATGATGTCGCTTTGTTTCTGTACGAGGTTGGCTCCGCTGTAGGACAACTGTGAACCCGATCCGGCAACGTACGCCCCACCGTGGATCCAGAACATCACCGGCTTCTTCTCGGTCTTGTCGTCGGTGTTGACCCAGATGTTCAGGTAGAGGCAGTCCTCGGATTCCAGTTTCTGAATGCAATCTCCCTGGCTATGTGCGCCGAAAGCACACTTTCCGTAGTACTTGGCTTCGAAGATCCGGTCGCTCGCATCTACGTACTCCGGCGCCTTGAAGCGGCGTCCGCCCACAGGTGCCTTCGCGTAGGGGATGCCCAGCCACGACGCCACCCCGTTCTCCTCGGTTCCTACAAAGGTGCCGTTCACGCACTTCACGGCAAGTGCCTCGTTGAAGCTCCCTGTGATTTCACTATTCAAGCAATCGTACTGCTCGAATCTCATTAAATCCTTGAATTCTCTTTTCATATCACGCGTTGTTTATTATTTGTTATTATTTACTTATATAAACCCACTCGCCACCAACCATTGCTCGCAACACTTTGGTATCGGCAATGTGGCCGGGATCGCAGGCGGTGATATCCTGTTCCAGCACTACCAGATCGGCCTCTTTGCCGACGGTGATGCTGCCCAGACGGTCTTCGCACAGCAGTTGATAGGCTTCGTTCAGGGTGGTGGCTTCAATCATCTGCTCCACCGTAACCCGCTCTGACGGCCAATGCAGGGTTTCCGGCTGACCGGGCACATGGCGGGTAACGCCTTTCTGTATGCCTGTGAGCGGATAGGCCGGATTCTCCACGGGATAGTCGCTGGCCGATGTCACTACTACGCCGGCATCGAAGAAGGATTTCATGGGGAGCTGAGCTTCGGTACGTTCTTTTCCCAAAACCGCCTTCATGATATCCAGATAGTCTTTATCCATACCAAACCAGTGCGGATCAGTAACGGCAATCACCCCCAGTTTTGCCATACGGGGAATATCTACAGGATCTACCAGCTGCAGATGCGTGACGGCATCCCTGTAGTCTTGCGGTCCGGTCTGTTCCAGCGCTTTCTCCATAGCATCCAAGGTGAAGGCCAGCGCGCCGTCGGCCATGGTATGGGCATGCACAGAGAAGCCAAGTTCGTGGGATCGTCTGAACACGGCCGTGAGGGTCTCCATATCAAAGCGGAGTTGACCGCGGTATTGATGTTCCTGGGACCAGGGATCCGAGTAAGGATCTTTCACATAGGCGGTTGAAGGCGGTGTGCCGATGGTCCCGTCCACCTGGACTTTGATATTGGTGACCTGGAACATGGGACCCCAGGTACGCTCCCTGAGCTGGGCTGCATGTTCTATCTCGGCCATCGTATCATGACCTTGAGCCTGGAAAACCTGATAGGCGGCATAGATGTGCATGTGGAGTTTCCCTTCCCTGTCAAGCTGGTGGCAGGCCTCCGCAGCATTGTCGGTGGCGTCCCAGTTAATGATGGGATCCAGAATCAGGGTCTCTCCGTGCGCGAGGTATTCTTCCTGGAAGTACAGGACCGCTTCTTTGTATTGCTCTACGGAAAAGACGGTGAGCGGTTTCAGCAGATCCATGGCGCCTTCGCGGAAATAGCCCACGGGGTTGCCTTCTTTGTCCCTCACGACGATGCCGTCGCTTACATCCGGCGTGTTCTTGTCAATGCCCAGCCGGTCCATGGCGACATGGTTTACCCAGTAGGAGTGGTGACCGATATCAGCCAGCACAATGGGCCTGTCCGTGAGGCCCTCCAGCATATCGGCAGTAAACTCCCCTGTGGGCATGAAACCGGCGCCTTGAATGACATCCAGTTCCGGATGCTTGTCAGCAAACTCACTGATGGCTTTCAGATGATCTTCCCGGGTGCCATAAGGATTCAGGTGCACCGTGAAAAGCGTCTCGGTGCCTCCGGGTGCGATATGGCCATGGCCTTCGCCGAAACCCGGCAGGATGATGCCGCCCTCATACCGCTTCACTTCCGTGCCAGGTTCGATATACTCCTTTACGCCGGCTTCATCGCCTACATATACGAACTTGCCGCCGGCAATGGCTGCCGCCTCGGCCTTGGATTGGTTCTTATCTACAGTGTAGATATTGCCAAAGATTACTTTGTCAGCTTTCATGCTATTTTTTTATTCGGCAATCAGGCACGTGGCTGGGCATTGTCGCGTCTAAATAGTTCGGGCACAGGAGCTCCCGTGGTATTGGCAAACAAGCCGGTCATCAGCTTTACGAAAGCCTCTTTATCAAACTCTTTTCTGGAACTGGCCAGGATAAACTCGGTACCGTTCATCCTTGCGAACCACCCCGTCTCATAGAACCCATTCTTCAGATAGAACCGGCGTCTGCGCTCTCGCTGCTCGGCATTGTTGCTTTCTTCAAAGGGGCTCTCATAAGAGAACCAGAAAGGCTGGTCGCCATATGACTCCACGATGGCTTTGAATGCCTTGCCGCCGATACCGGTGGATCGCAGCTCAGGACGGATCGCGAGATAAACCCCATATACAGCCGCCTCGCCGCGGAGGCCCAGGAAAAACCCGGCAAGGGTATCCGGCGTTTCATCGGGATAGATGCCTAGAAGGTCGCACGGTGCCTGATCCAGGTGCGCGACGATGATATCCATGCTCATGGTTCGCTCGTTCTCTGGAAAAGATTCCTCAAACAGTTTTTTGACGGCAGGAATGTCAGGGTGATCGGGATGAAGTTGTTTAAGAATCATATTTCAATATATACTCTGAAATGAACAATGTTAGTGTTCCTGTCTTTGCATCCTAGTAGGCATAAGTCAGTCCATACTTTTCATGAAGCCTTCGGAGGGTGCCGTCGGCTTTCATCCGGGCGATGACGGCGTTGACGAGGGCGAGCAGGTCGTCCTGCCCTTTGCGCATCAGCACACCGATTTCACCGTGGGTGAAAGGCTTGTCCAGAAGCGGAGCGGCGAGGCGCGGGTCATTTTGCACGTACCACGGGGCCTCCGTGATCTCGGTAATCATCACGTCGGCATTACCTATGGCCACCTGGTTAGGAATTTCTTCGTTTTTGTCAAATACGATGAGCGTACAGTTGGGGAGATTGGCCCTGGCAAACTTCTCGTTCAGCCCACCGGGGTTCACCATCACGCGCACCTGGGGCTTGTCGATGTCGGCCAAAGACTGGTAGCGGCCGGTATCGGCAGCGCGGCAAAGGATGGTCTTTCCGTTGGCCAGGTAGCCGTCGCTCATCAGCATCGTTTCCTTCCGGGTATCGGTGATGGTGATGCCGCAGAGGGCCAGGTCGAAGGTCTGTGGCTCTGCTTGCACGTCGGCACTGAGCATGGGCCAGGATGTGGGGACATAGGAAAGGGTAACGTTCAAGGTCTTGGCAATCTCTCCGGCCACATCCAGGCAGAACCCCCAGTACTGGCCGGTTTCCGGCTCTTTGTAACTGAGCGGCCGATAGTCTCCCGTTGTTCCTGCCAACAGTTGGCCTCGCTCAATGATTTGGGCGACCTTCCCGGTGAGGGGTATGTCCGTTGATGAGGAAAGGATGAACACGGAATGCTGTCCGTTTTCCTTTCCAAACCAGATGGCGGCATCCAGTGAATCCTCCGGAAACAGACGGGTGCTATCGAAATAATAAAGCCCTTCATCACGACTGAACCACCCGCCCACATAGCCATCATGCTGCAAAGCATGACTGACCACGTACTCCAACTGGTCGCGTGAGTGACTGTTCTGAGTAGTAGCGTAACTGACAGCTATGCCTTCGGCCGGACAAGTCATTGTATGAATGTCAAGCGTAAAGCCGTCGGGATGGCTTTGGCTGAAAGTCCATACCTTATCCGCTATCTTTGTCACTTTCCGCCCGAAACCGTGGTCATCCCTGTCGCAAGCGACCAGTACGCTTGCGAGGCAGATCAAAAGGATGGCAGCCAGGCCCTTCTCTTTCATAGCCCTATTTAGAGAAAGCCTTCTTTTCCTCGAAGTAGGCCGCCACGCGCTTGGCCACGTTGGCCTTGATGTTGTTGTAGAAGAACGCGTAGTCCTCACCGTGGCGGCCGTCCGGTCCGAAGAAATAAGAAGCGACCTTGGCGGCCTCCTCGTCCATTTCTTCACCTTTGGCATGCGTCACCACAACGCCGCGGTCAGGGAATACCTGTGCGTCTGCACCCCGGTCCTGAATCACCAGCTCGCCTTTCTCGTTCGGCCAGAGCGACCCCAGATTCTCGCTCGCCGGAGCATAGGTATTGTCCAGCTTCCAGTTGAGCGGATTGATGCTCATGGAACCCGGCTGCAGCACACAAGTATCGGCATTCACTTCCCTATTCTTAGGTCCTTCGGTGTTCCAGGTGATGATAACACCCGTATCGCACTCGCCGGTGGCAAACTTCATGTGCGGGTAGGCCTTGAACTCGTCCTTGGTGAAAGCGTAGCCGATGGGATAGGCGGCCACCATTCGCTTGTAATAATCGGGATGCTCCACGAAGTATTGTTTAAGCAACATTTTGACGATGGCCGAGCCCTGGCTGTGCCCTGCGATGATGAACGGACGGCCTCCATTGTAGTGCTCGAAGTAATAGTCCAGCGCATCTACGATGTCATCATAGGGCATACCGACAAGCGCGGCATCGAAAATACCGTCCCGCTTCCAGACAAAACCGGCATATCGCAGACCTACCTGACGGTAGTACGGCATAAACACATTGGTGGCTTCGGCGTAGGCGCTTGCATGGAGATTGTACTCGCCTTTGGCGCCCTCTACCATCTCCACATTGTCCATGTCGGCATAATCGGGCGTGCCCTCCGGCATGCTTCCCATGATGTATTCGGTAGCGTACACATAGAAGGTGTCAACTTCTTTGGTGATTTGAGGAATCCTGCACCAGTTTTCCTTCTTGGAATAGTCGATGGGAATATTTTTATCCATAGTATTATCAATTAAAAAGGTTAGTTACTTTTTATACACTTCTTCTCCGTCCACGATGGTGGCAATGCAACTTGCCTTCTCTATTTCGGCGAAATCGTCATGCATGAGGTCACGGTCCAGAATAGCGAAATTGGCAATCTTGCCCAAACTGATGGACCCCATCCTGTCCTCTGCATGCCACATATAGGCCACATTGCTGGTAAGGGTCTTCAGCGCTTCTTGGCGGCTGATAGCCTGGTCTATATTTCTGATCCAGTCATCCGGGAATGACGGCAGCTTCTTCAAAACTCCCATTAAGAAGGCCTGAACGGCACTGAACGCAGGCGACACGGGGTAGTCTGAATGGCTGGCAACCACGCCACCTCCATCCATGATGGATTTGACAGGATAGGCATTACGGGATTTCTCCTCGCCCACATAAGCTACCTCCTGAGGGTAGCCGGCAGGATGCTTGATGGTCCACATGATACCGCATACAGCCATGACATTATATTCGCCGATTCTTTTCACATCTTCCGGCGTAACTTCCTGCAAGTGCGCAAGGGCATTTCGCATGTCGAAATTACCCACCTCGGTCTGTGCCTGGGCAAAAGCGTCAATCCAAGCCTGGGTGGCGCCGTCGCCGATGGAATGAACGTGGACATTCAGCCCATGCGCGGCCGCAGCCTTAACCACTCTTACCATCTTGTCGTGGTCATCGAATCTCCTAACACCCTTATACCCGGGTTTGTCTACATAATCATCCAGCATCCACGCGGTATGGCCCTCCACAACGCCGTCGGCAAAAATCTTGGCACCGATCACCTTTACATGCTGGCCGTTATACTCCTTTGCCTCCCTGGCAATTCTAGCCATATCTTCTTCAGGGGTTTCGGTATTGTCATTGACAAAACTGCCGCAGAAGGAATACATCTTGAGCTTGCCTTCTTCGTCCAGCTCCTTGTAGGCACGGGGGTCATGCTTGGTCAGAAGCTGGTAACCGGCGTCATATACGCCCGTATATCCGTTTGCAAACGCATATTGCTGGAAGCCCAGCAGCTCTGCCTTCGCTTGCGCCAGATCCGGCTGGACCCTCTTTACCAGATCGATAGCGGGCTTTTCGGCCAGCAGGCCGTTCGGTTTGCCGTTTTCGTCCACATGGATACATTCCGTTCCCCACTGCTTCACGGCGTCTTCATTGATGTCGAAGGCTTCCATCGCCTTGGTATTGACCCACATCATGTGCCCGCTGCCGCTTTGGCTGATCAGGGGCTTATCCGGGCATATCTGGTCCAATTGCTTGGCATTCAACTGATACAGCAAATCATCGGCCCAGCCGGAACCTACATAGTGCGGTTTATCCGGATTATCCTGAATATATTTTTTCAGAATGGCCAGATAATCCTCCGGCGTCTTGCCTTCAGAGAGCTTCGCCCTGCCAAACATCATGTTAGCGGCAAGCCCGGGATGGCAATGCGCTTCCAGAAATCCCGGATAAATGGAATGGGTTCCATAATCCAGGATTTTGGTCTTGTCCCCTTTAAGCTTCATGGCGGCTTCCTTGCTGCCTACATAGATGATTTTTCCATCAGCCACCGCGATAGCCTCTGCATAGGGCTTGAACTCGTCCATCGTGATGACATTTCCCAAAATAATGGTCTCTGCTTTCATGGTTTTATAATGTCTTTTTTACGTCTTTTTCAATCTCGGAATACAGCTTATCTGCGTACTCCTTTGAATAATCGGACTTTTCGAAGTCTTTCGAGAAGGTCACCTTGATGCTGGCAAGCTGTCCGGCCGCCCGCTTGTCCCGTCTGAGGTCGTGCCCGGTGAGAAGGATATAATCGCACAGCGTATCCCCCATGAACCAGAAAAGAACAAAAATCAGCTCACGAGATACTTCTTCCAGTCCTTCCGAGAGCCACAGCAGGATAGCTGAAAGAACCAGGCCGACGGTCATGATGAGGAAGCGCTTGGTATGTCGTTTCACATGCTTTTCCACCACGCCCAGCTTGTAGGCATAATACTCCCGGATCGTCGCGACAATGGTTTTTCTCTCCTCCTCTGTCAGGCAGTCCTCAATGATATTCATCACAATGGGGCACTCGGGAGGAAGCACCCCGGCACCGAGTTCAACCAAATCGTTGAAATCCGGATTCAGGGTCTCGTATCGCCGGATGCTGAGGGGGTGGATGACATCGTAATAAGAGGAAATCTTGACCGGGAATGTGGCAATTCCGTTATTGATAAAATCCCTATCCAGCAGATCATCCATCCGCCCTTTTCTTGACTCGAACAATTTGCCGACTTTCTCTCTCATATCGATGGAATTGTCTTTATTTCACCTTCTTGCCGCCGAAATACACCTCGGCCGGCTTGTTGTAGCTGAAACCCTCGTGTTCTGCCGTGAGCAAATCGTTGTCGAATACCAGGAAGTCAGCGTCCTTGCCGGCCTCGATGGAACCCTTCTTATGCTCGATGCCCAGCTGCTTGGCACCGTTGATGGTGTAGCCGATGAGCATTTCATGGATATTCATTCTTTCGTTCTCGGGAGGAAAAACCTTAGGAGCTCTGGCGAATTCAGGGACCGTGGTCTTTTCAGTAGATCGGCGCGTCATGCCAATCTCCATACCAAGATAAGGGTTCCAGGTCATGAAATCACCGAAAACGATATTATCGCTTGACCAAGCCACTTGGGCGCCACTGTCCCAAAGCGTTTTGCAGCGGAACTCCTTCTTAGAGCGGTCCTCGCCAAGCCATATAGCAGCAATGGCGGGGTCGCCGGCATGCCACCAGGGTGTGTAATTGGCAAACACCCCCAGCTTTGCAAAACGGTCCAGATCGGCGTCATCCTGAATCTCCAGGTGGGCGCAGGTGACTCGCACGTGCAGAGCGTCTCCCATCTCCTTTTTGGCCATCTCCACGCCATCCAGTACGGTACGCGACGCTCGCTCACCCACAGTGTGCAGATGAAGGTCCAGATTCGCCTCGTTGAGCTCCTTCAAAAGCTTCGCTATTCCCTCGGCGGAGAAAGCGGTAGAGCCCGTCGTGTGGACATCAACATAAGGCGTGACCATGGCTGCGGTGTGGATTTTTTGGGTGCCGTCCATGAAAATCTTCATGGTATGAACCTTCAGGTGCTCCGTGTTATACTCGCGCTGCATGCGCTTGAGCTGCTTCAGCCCTTCCTCTGCAACCCGCTCCGAGTCTACCACCAGGCAGCCGTCCACATAAACGGGAAGCTTTCCCTGTTTGTCCAGCTCTACCAGGCGTTTGTACACCTTCTCGTGGAACTTCATGTCCCCCGGAAGACCCGCATCAAATACCGCGGAAACGCCGTATTCGACGGAGAAATCGATCCAACGCTGGAGCGCCGCATCCACCTGCTCGTCAGTCAGTTCCATCCCGCTGTCCAGAATGACCTTGATTTCCGTTGCACCTTCATACATATTGCCGGTCACGTGTCCGTCCTTACGCACGTAAAACGCAAGCCCCGGGATGGGATCCGGCGTATCGTCCGTAATGCCGTGCCGCTTCAGAATTTTCGAGTTCACCCAGATGCTGTGTCCTTCTCCTTCCTGAATCTGCAGCTCGGCATCCGGGCAGATGGCGTCCAGCTCCTCCTTCACGATATCCTCTCCCTTCAGGAACCTCTTCTCCATTAGGAATCTGTACCGCTTCTCACCGGGATGCTTCTTGATATAGTCCGCCATCACTTTCAGCGCTTCCTGCTTTCCGTCCGGTTCGATCCGCTCGCCCATGGGTGCGTACTCAAACCCCACAGGAATGGTCACGTGCACGTGGCTGTCGATGATACCGGGCATGATGAACTTTCCGCCGAGGTCCGTGACCTTGCCCTCGTAACCGTCGAGGCCTTTCTCGTCGCCCACATAGACGAATTTGCCGTCTTTCACCACCAGCGCGGTGGCTTTGGGGTTGTTCTTGTCGGAAGTGTAAATTTTCGCGTTTTTAATAATATGGTCAGTTTTCATGGGAATCAGTTTATTTGATTATTCTTTGGTTTCCTTTACAAAACAGGCGACCATCCCGTAAGTAATCGTGGGACGGATCCAGATTTCCACCATCATATAGCTGGTGAATTCATCGGTGGGCTCCAGGATGATATCGACGTTGTACAGCAAGGCGA
>Ga0265301_10002887_pt1 | contig 19070 bp, 37 predicted proteins | sample AusTroGonzalo_MG_2_FD_193488 | JGI IMG/M metagenome (GOLD analysis project Ga0265301, IMG submission 193488) | Bovine rumen microbial communities from tropical cattle in Woodstock, Queensland, Australia - Gonzalo_04 | ecosystem: Host-associated > Mammals > Digestive system > Stomach > Rumen ... | reverse complement strand
CATTTGCCCTATTAATCATTTCAATAGCATCATTGAGCTTTGAAAGGTCATATTTGGCGGGGTCATTTTCAGCCATTTGTTTGAGTTGCTTAATGGCAGTTTTCTTGTCCATAATTATCTCCTGTCACGACTGTCATGGTCATCCAATGTATACTTGTGAATGATAGATGTAATGTCCTTCACAATGCTCATACCACTATCACCGAGTTCTTTTGCAGTTTCTGTCTTACTAAACTGATTAACCAATTCAATACCGGCAACCATATAAACAGACTTCTCGCTCGGAATCAATGCAGCAATCACAGAAAACACAACTGTGAACACCAATGCTAGAATACCACCACGGCGAAGGAGTGTTTCTTTTTCAGCTGAATAATGTTCACAGAACAAATTGAGCAAAAAGATACAACCGATAACGAAAGTGATAATTGCGAGAATTAGGAAAGCAACGCTAAGCTTTTCACAAATTCCACCTAGCAATACAATTAAACTGAGTGAAGAAAAATCCATAGTTTACTCCTTGTTATTTTGTTTAATGACCTTTGCCAATTTTGCAGCATAGTCAGATTTCTTTTCAACCAAACCATACAGGGCAATAAAAATGGTCTGATACCATTTGAGATACTCATCCCTAAATGTCACAGCCATTTTCTTGTCTGCCTCAAACCATTTTGCAGTGGCATAAGTTTTGCCATTGTATTCTACTGTATAGACTGGTGTGTTAGTACGAACGTCTGTTTTACTTCCAATCTTACAACCAGCTTTGGTTGAAATGTCAATAAAGTCTTTAAATTGCATTAGATAGCTCCTGCGTTATCAAGTTCGTGAATGTAGTTAGGGAGAGCCGGCTGGGTCGGTTCAAATGCCGGAATCTGAATGATTTCAGTCTTGAACTTGTTTGCCTTGTACTTATTAATGATTTCGTCATAGTGCGGACCCTTCACTCCCTTACGAATAAGTTCGTTGATTTCGTGATAAGTGAAACCGAGATTATCCTCATCGGTCAAACCACACAGACCATCACTCGGGGTTTTGTGAACAAGGTCATGCGGAAGACCAAGGGCATCACCAATACCAACAATTTCTTCAGTTGTCAAACGAGCGAGCGGGCTGAAGTCGCCGGCACTGTCACCAAAAATGGTCGCATAGCCGACAGTATCTTCCGAAAGATTACAGGTGTTCACAACACGTCCACCAATGTTCTGGGCAACACCATAGAGAACAGTCATTCTCAAACGCGGTGGCATATTAATCTGTGCCTGGCTAGAAATGTTCTTTTCGTTAATCTGGTTTACAAGGTTCATAAATGCGTACTGAATGTTCACAACCAAACCCTTAATTCCCAGGAAGTCAATAATCTTTTCAGAGTCCTTAATGTCGGACTGAACACCATTTGGCATCATTACACCAATGACGTTTTCTTTCCCGAGAGCTTCAACACATAGAGCAGCTGCCACAGTGGAATCCTTTCCGCCCGAAATACCAATGACGGCCTTTCGTCCACCAGTAGATTTCATATAGTGTCGGATCCATTCAACGGCCTGCTTACGATTCTGTTCGTGAAGGAGACCAGCGGGCATTTCGTTGTAGTTGAGTTCAGTATTTTCCATAGTTGTTTTTTCCTTTTGGTTAATCAATGTCCATAGACCAGCAAACTATTTCATTAGTTGCTTTATCGTAAAAAATTGTAATGTAATGATTTTCATCGCCTATGTATTTACACCCAAGCTGTGGATGAAGTGAAGAAGGGTCTTTATCTTCATAAGAAGAATTAATCCAATAGATTTCAGAGTAAAAGTAATCTTCCCATTCACTTTGGCTAGAATCTACATAATCCTTAATTTCGTCTTCACTCATATCACAATTTCGGGCGGTCAGCCATTCATTTTCTAGATTTGAAAATTTTTGCTTACGAGCATCAGAATTAAATGCATCTTTCAAGTCAGGAATCTCTGCCAATTTTACTGTAGTAATGTCTAACATATTTTACCCATTGATTACTTCAATCTGTTGCTGAGTGAGAATATACTTAGTAGCTTCGCGGCAGAAGGTTTCGTCACCGTTTTCGTCTGCCATAAATCCACAACCAGCGAAATCAACAATAATTCGTTTGTTCGGATATGCGGCGCGGAGCAAAATTGCGTTTGCAGTCGGACAAATCGGGTTCACAGTTCCCATAATGACAAATTCATCAATGTTGTCAGCCGTTCCGAAGATTTCCTTCCAACCAGTGTAACCAAATGTATTCTTTTCAACGATAATCGGAGTCTTCGTTGCTGCGTTCAAAAGAGCCGGAATAATCTTGTGGCCTTCCGTTCCCTTGATACAATGCGGAACTGGGAGCTTCTTTCCTTCCAATGTTTCCATATAGTCCTTATCGTGAGTGTCCGCAGTATACACTACCGGGAGTTCTGCGTTCGTAATCGCATCACTCACATAGCCGAGCTTTGCGTGAAAATTTGGGTTAGGAAGTGCACCCGTGTCAAAATCAATCTGACCGTCAATTACAATAAGTTGCTTAGCCATTATTTAATCTCCTTATAGAATTTGTTTTCTTGGATTTTGGTAATTTTTAAGCCGAACGCATTTTTGAACTTGTTCTTAAAGAAATAGTTAAAACGCTTTTCGGCTTGTTCTTTTGTTTCAAATTTCATTGCCCATTCCGGGGTCTTGCAGAAAGTAATAAATGCGTTTGGAGCAAAGGTCCAAGTTTGAACCAGTAGTCCCTTTTGATTTTTGATTACGAAAAATTCTTTAGTCATTTATTACCTCTCGTTTTATACCATAAATATAATAAAATATAGAGGTGTTGTCAATATTAAATGCCAAGATTTATGTAAAATTTTGTTTACACTTGAAATCGGTTTCCAAATTTTGTATCTTTTTGTTTACATTCATTTCTTTTGCTTTTAAAATCATTTCGGAAACTGCTACTTTTGCTGTGTCATAATCGTTAAAACCATTCGCACCAAAAAAGAAACAATCTCCTTCGTCAGTTTTTGAAACTTCCTTTGCTACCATAATATAATCGTGGGTCGGCACCAAAGCAATCAAAAATCCCGCAAAACCAGGGAGTTTTCCATACTTTTCGCCTTTTCTGTCAATAGAAACTGTCAATCCAAATTCTATTGCTAATTTATCAAAAAATTCATTCATTATTCAAAATCCTCTTGAAGTCTATCTAACGCCAACTTCTCATTAAAAAGTTTTTCTAAAATTTCGGGATACTTCCACCAATCTTCAGGTAGTTCTTTTCCAGTCCAAAAATCTTCGTCTATCATTCAAAATCCTCTTTAGCTTTTAAAATTCGTTCCTGAATATATGCCAATTTATTCCTGACTTTAAAATTTTCTATTTTCTGTTTAACTTTATCAGGAGTTAATTTGTACAGCAATATAGATTCATCATAAAAACAAACCATTTTAAATCTGTGAGCAATTACACATAAAGTATCATCATCTTCAAGTGTATAAACTTCTGTTATATTCTGTCCAGGACACAATACACAATCAAGTTTATTTAACAATACAATTAATTCTCCTTCGCTCATTAGAAATCCTCACCAATTTTTATTAAGCGTTGTTTATTTAATTCTCGTTTTAATTTATATGTAAAGTTTTTACAAATTTCATTATATTTAGCTTCTGTAAAATTATCCAGTTCTTCTTGTGTATTAAACCAAACACAAAAATCATGTGGAGGTTCGCCTTTAAGTCCAATACATTGACAAATAATATAACCTTGTTCAAGATGGTTATCTGTTATATGAATCCCAACTCTATAAACTGGAACTGAAAAAACTTTTAATTGCGTTGCAAGTCTATATACATCTACTAAAACTTTTTCGTATGGAGTAATTTGAATAGCTTTCATTAAAAATCGTCCTTGAGCTTGTTTAATTTATTATCAATCTTACCCTGTTTAATTTTTGGCATATACACAGTTTCCATAATCTCACAAGCTTGTTCAAATGTATTTGCTCTTACATTGGATGTGTAAAAATTTAAACTCATATCCAAAACTTGACAAATATCATTATAACTGGCATTGCAGTTTGCAATTAAAATATATCTATCTTTCGTGTATTTAATTTTAGAATAAGTAAAACCTTTCAATCCACCTGAGCCAATCAACTCCCGGAAGTCATATTCTATTTTCAAATTATATTTTTCAACAAATTCTAAAAATTGTTTTTCTGTCATTTGAAGTCTCGGTTTATATTGTCAAGTTTAATTCGCATTAACATTTCTTTTCGTATAAGTTCATATTTTTTTAGTTCTTCAATTTGTTGTTTTACCAAATTTTTAAATTCTTCAAATGTATCTGGTTGATAACAAAGTAATATATTTCCAGGTGTATATAAATCTCTAGCTATAACTTCATTTCCTTCAACTACCCAATCAAAACGATAAATTTTTGGTTCAAATAAAGACGCCGAATTTAACAAATCAACAAGCCAAAATGCCTTTTTATCATCCCAAAGTTCTCCTTGTTTATAGATATACTTCCAAGCATTATACTGTTTCGGTTGATCTTGCATTAATCCAACAGAATTTAAATAATCGGAATATAGTTTGAGTTTTTCTTTATACTTTGCGTTCATCTAAAAATCCGCTTTCATTTTTTGTAATCGTTTATTTTCTAGTAGTTGTTTTTTATACTTTTTGAATTCTCCAAATTTTGCTACTGCTTCGTTAATTCTCTTTTTAAATTCTTCAAAGTTCTTTGGTTTGTAACATTTATTAAAAGCACCTTCATTTATTGTTATAAGTTTTGGGTCATTTATTCCATCAAAATACCATTTGAACTGATAGATACGTGGGCTAAATTTATCTGCGTATAAATCAACTATCCAAAATGTGTCTGTAGTATCTTCGCCGTATCTATATCTCCAACAGTTAATTCCACCACCAACAGAATAAAAACCAGCTGACTTCATATAGTCACCATACTGCTTTATAAGTTCTTTTTCTTTATCTGTATATCCTTCCATTAGAAATCCCCATTTAGTTTTTTCAAACGGTCCTCTTCAATATGTTGTTTTCTAACAAAATCATATTTCTTCAGTTCCGAAATTTTTTCTTTTATGAGTTTCTTGAAATCTCTAAAATTTGTCGGGTTGTATTCAACTAACAAATCTCCATCTTCATTATACAAATCTTCTGCTTCTAATTCGCCATTGTACTTCCAAATAAAATCATATACTCTCGGTTTAAATCCGTATTCAGGACTTTGTAAATCGGCAATCCAAAATGAATCACCTGGCTTATATTCATATTGCCAGTTATTATAACCTTCGTGGTCTTTCTGTACAATTCCCAATGACTTCATAAAGTCGGAATATAGTTTAAATCTGTGAGCAGTTCTATCCATTATCTTCATTGTTATGTTTTTTCTTCCAATCTTCAATAATCTGATTATGATGAAATCCCAAATTTGGTAAATCATTTATATTAAACCAACGAGCTTCAGCTGCGTCATCACTTCCAACAGCATTTTTCATATCTTTTTTGGCAATTCTTACTTCAAATGCGGTGTCAATAATACGCATACGAGGGTCAAATTGATGACTGTATGTTTTAATTTGGTGAAAATTTATTGGGTCATATTTAAGTGTAGTTTCTTCCATAAATTCTCTTGATGCAGTATGGTTTAAATCTTCATCAGTCAAATCAAAAAATCCCCCAACGGTGCACCAGTAGTTCTTATATGGGAAGTTTCCTCTGCGAATTAAAAGAATTTCATCTCCATTATAAGCGACAACATCAGCGGTAACACTAGGTTCACCCCAACCATTCTGGGCCTTCTTGATAGCATACTCCGCAAGGAACTGCTTTTCCTTCTTTTCATAGTCAGGACCATTTTGGAAATACAGTTCATTTTCCTTAATGTAACGGAAGGTCTGGTGAGTAATCAAATTCTTAACTTGTTCGTAATGACAATCAGGGTCTCGGAACAGAATTTCTCTAGTTGCCGAAGAAGAAATACCACTGGTATCACCAGCAGACTGGAAAGAAACATTCGGGTTAATAAATTTCGGAAGGACAATTTCGTCAGATCCGTCACGATTGAAAACGATAAATTCATACTGCTTTAAAAGCAAATCCCAATTTACCCATTTACCATCGCAGAGGGACTTCCATTCATCTTCACCAACGCAAATCGTGAAATCAGTTTTGCCACACTGCAGCTGGTAGTCCTGCAAGAACTTGTATGTTCGTGTGTCCTGTCGGATAACTCGGATTTGTTCATTCTTGAGCTTTGTATCTACAATCTTTTGAACCATTGTAATTCGGTCACCAACAGGAGCCTTATAATTCTTTTCGTCGGTATTTGCAACACCAATCAACAGAGAGTCATTTTCGCCAAGCTGCTTTGCGATAGCTTTAAACAGTTCAATGTGAGCGAGAGTTACAGGGTCAAAAGAGCCGCCATAGTAGTAAATCATAAATTAGCACCATCCTTTCATTTTGAGAATTTGATTCTTTTCTTCAGTTTTATTTTCTGTGTGGAGCAGGACAACATTTTCGCCGAAACGATATGCCCAAATTCGTTCATCATCCCACAAAGAATTATTTTTTGCGATATGCTCAAAGGCCTCGTCCACGTCATTGAAATCTTCGCAAATGTGGTGAGTTACATTTGAAACATTCCAATCTTCATCTTGAACCATTTTGTTCAAAAATCCACGGGGATGCCATTCAAGCAGATATTCAAACTGAGCCATAGTTATTACCTCTCTTTTTCTATACCAATAATATAGAAAATTTTACACAGTATGTCAATAGAAAAATGTAAAATAATGTTTACAAAGGACTAAAAATCTTCAGCCATAGCAAACATTTTTTCCATTTTTGCGATACCACGTTTGTAAAGTTTCTGTTTTTCATCATTCAATGCTTGGATTTTTTCATTCATTTCTTTAATGTTTGCTAAATCTTTTTCAAGTTCTTTGTTGAACACAATAGAGAAACCTTTACGGAAATTCAATAAAGATTTTTCCATATATTCATCAAACCTCATAAACCATTCTTGAAGGGACTTTTTCTCGCAGTTCATAACTCTGTTATTGAACACATCATACTTATTTTTCTCCCCAGTTCTAAACCAATCATAACATTGGCAAGACAGTTCCCAATAATGAAACCAGCTACCGGATAAGTCAAAATACCAACCTTTATCATTTCGTACAAATTGTATCTGTAATATTTCCACATCCAAATCTTTGTCATTTTGTAACTGCGGAATAGTCTTAAACTTGGACAACCAAGGTTTTTTCAAAAACTTCATTCTACCTTCCCAGGTAATGGAATTAGATTTGAATTTTGTTAGATACAGTTCTGTAACTATATCAAAACCACTGGCGTCTAACCAATCGTTCATTACTTTTTGAGCGATTTCAAACTGTATTTGATTTATTTTTTCAGGTTCTATATTTGTTAGTTTCATAGTCATAAAATATAAAAATCTATTGAGCTTGTCAATAGATTTTTTGTTTACATTGGTGGTTTAGGTGGCTGCTTTCTGTTCAGTTCGTCAAGATTTCTCCTTAGGTTTTTCAATCTGCGTTTTTCTTGCCTGACAAAAAAACCAATCGCAGTAATTCCCAACAAACCGAGCGTTACTTTAATCAACTTCTTCATAATATCCTTCGTCAAAGTGTTCTAAACATTCCTGAATAATAGGCTGTAGCGACTTATAGAATAAACGATAATCGTCAGTCCACTTGTAACCGACAATTTCATTAACCATCTTTCCGTGCAATTCAAACTTACTGTCACAATACAATTCGTGAATATCACAATCCACAAACATTAAGTACACATACAAATCCTTAGTTTTAAGATACTGGAACAAACCACAATCGTAAATTTTTTCGTTTGTAACTCTATATCCAGTTTCTTCACGCAATTCTCTTATAGCAGCATCCAAAGTAGTTTCACCGGCTTCAATATGTCCCTTAGGAATATCGTAATTACCAGGAGTATTTGGTCTGCGACCATTTGGCTGACAAGCCAAAATCTGTCTTGGATTCTTCTTATTAACTAAAATAAAACCACAACTTAATTCTTTCATAATCAATTTTCCTTTAGTCTATTTATGAACAAATTCATTACAAAAGAGTTATCAGCATTATTTTTATGCCTGGAAACTACTTCGCAACATATTGTCCAGTTCTTCAAATGATTTAATGTCCCAGGCTACTTTCTGTCCGAATCTGTCAAACAGATAAATTGATTTCTGTCCAGGACTATTAGACATCATCAGTTCATAAGCGGCAATTCTGTATTCTTTTTCGCCCATTTTTACACCAACAAGTTTATTGTCCTTTGTGATGTACTGTGGTTCTACTGGTTTCTTTTTGAAAAACATTTGTATTCTCCTTTAGAAATCGGCTTTAGCCATTCTCACTCTGACAAAATTGTCTCTGAACTTTCTGTCATATTCGTTAAAACGAGTTTCTTCTTCTCTTCGTTTTCCTTCTAATTCCGAAATTTTATTACTGAAATCAGATCTAATCTTACAGCTATCAATGTATGCTTTTGCATAAGCTTTTACACTGTCGGACACCCACCAAGCTCGTCCTTCTATAACTGAGTTATATGCTATTTCAAGGAATTTATCAATCCACTTCAAAACATATTCAGCAGTCTTAAATTTTTTGGACACGTGTTTAATTGTGTTGCTATAACCACAACCAAATGGCTTTATTGTTTTTTGGTTATGTTCAGCGAAATAATACGATTCACGGGCATCATCAATCGCAGCTAACATCTGTGAAGAAGGATAATCACATTCTACTGTATAGTCTTCGTCCCTAATTTCTACAGTAATTTTTCCATTCAAATTTTTATTATAAAACGGGTCTAATTCTGTAAAAACAGACTGAGACTTAAAATAAATTGAGATTTCGTTATATTCGCCACACCAATACTTAGAGAGATGTTTTTCGTAACCGAATTCAATGTCTCGGTCCTTAAACTTTCGTTTCTTCAGTTCGGCGACCAAATAATCAAGTGCATCGTCTTTTCGTTTATCCATAGTTTATTCCTTTATTCAAAAAGTAGGCGGTCATTTCGGACCGCCAAATTTAGTTTATCGTTATACCAATTCGGCAACTGGCGTGTAGATGTCCTTAAGCCATACATCCTTGAACAATGGGAGAATGGCCTTGATTTCATCCACAGTCATATCGTCAATGGACTTGTAATTGTGGACCTGCTTAACATATTCAATGTAACCTTCATCGTGGCACATTGTCTTACCGGTGCTATCCGAGAGTTTGACCGCGGGCTTGCCATTGACTTCCACAACCTTCATAACCATAGAGAGTGGCTTCTTCTTTGTTCCACAGACAGTTGCACCGAGATAGGTACCAATACCGAACGCAATCTTAATGCGGCCATTAAAGTGTTTTGCGATGGCGAGAGCCTTGTCAATGTCCAGCGAGTCAGACCAGCAAGCAACCTTCGTGGTCGGGTCAATGCCCAACTTCTTATAGTGAGCAATCAGCATTTCACCCCAACGAATCGGGTCGCCGCTATCGTGGCGGCAGCCATCAAAGAGCTTCGCAAATTTCAGACCAAAATCATTCAAGAAGCTCTTGAAACCATAGTTGTCAGAGAGAGCGATGCCCAGCTTGCCGTCATATTCATTTGCCCAATCGGTGAGCTTCTGTTTCTGTGCATTTGCAATCGTCACATCAGCAAGACCCTGATAGGTTGCATCCAATTCGTGTGCGAAGGTTCCAATAGCAGTGCAGTTGTGCTTGATGGCGAGATACACATTAGACGTTCCCACAAATGCCGGACACATAGCCAGCATACGGCCGACCATATAATCTTCCCATTCGCTAGAAATCGTGCGACGGACAGAAAAATCGGAAATCGTGAACTTGATACCAGCTCTGGTTGCTGCGTTCACCTTGGCAATTTCATTGTCAAGATTTGTCTTCGCCTTATCCCAATCAAGTTCTTCATCTGCCATCCAAAGAGCCTGGACGATGTGGAGAACATAAATTTCAAACGGAGAAACATTCTTCTGGGAACCTTCGGCTTCTACGAACAAAGTAGTATTCTTCTTGTCGGTATAGCACTTGATGTGGCGACGCTTCAGTTGGAAATCTTCCAAAAATTCAACATAATCGTGAGCAAAATAATTCTGCTTCTTAAACCAGTCCAATTCAAACTGTTGGAACTTCAAAGTACACAACCAATCCAATTCCTCGTTAATTCGCTTACAGAGCGGAGCGAGATTTACACCCTTAGTGCGGCACTTAAATTCCCATTTGGCTCGGTCATTCGGGCGAACGTGGAGATAGAATTGCTGCTGGGTGAATTTGTAGAGGTCAGTTTCCGTTAAGAAATTGATGATGTGCTTGTGAGCGAAAAAGTCAGCGCCATCGTGAACCTTAAGATGGGGAACCTTCTTTGTGGTTTCGGCCTTATTTGCGGTGGTCTTAACAGTCTTCTTCGTGGTCTTCTTGGTGTTCTTTGTGTTCTTTGCCATAGTTTTTATACCTCTTTTTTGAATTGTCAATAATATAGAAAATTATACAGTGCTTGTCAATGAATTTTATGTAAAAAGAAATTTACACGAAGTCTTCACGGATTTTGTTAACTTTAGCAAACATTTTTCTTTCTTTAATTGCTTTTTCTAATGCCAGATCGTAAGTTTCAAATTCTGTAATCATTTTCTTTAATTGCGGAATACTCATATTTTTCCAGTTGCCCTTAAATTTTGTTGGGCAAAATTTTTTGTGCAGTTTCCGCATTTTACTGATACCCTGATATGTGTTCATATTATTAGTTAAACAACTCAACGGGGTAGAATACGAATCAGTTTGATTTGCTTGTACACCGTAATCTAATTCAATGTTTCGCATTTTGAAATATACGCAGTCTGTATAAATGTAAGAATCAATCTGATCTTGTTTAGTCAGATACTTACTGAAAATATAACCGCGTTTTTTGTGTGGTGGAAAACGCTTGTCATAATGCGGCGCCACAAATAACATAACTTGGAAATACTTATACTGTCTGTAAAATATATTATGGTATTCCGAAACCCAACCACCTAGTGAGTTGTAATATGAATTCCCTGGAACATATTCAGTAAAATCTCTGTTTTCGTAAACAAAGTTATTTTGTTCTAAAAAGGCTTTAATGTCTTTTCTCATTTAAAATCCTTCTGTATATTTTCCAATTTAATTTCTTCTTTAGCTTGGTTATACTTTCTTAATATGTTACTAATTTTTTCTGCCAGTTCTTCAGGGCTCAAAGATTCGCAGCCACTCAATGAAATAAATGGGTCATGTTTCATCCAGTCCTTTCTAATACCCTGCATAACTGCCCACATACAGAACTCTTTATCACCGTAATAAGATACTAGCCAGTACCCATTCCAGGTATAACAGCCATTCACAGAATGTTTCAATCCAAAAGAATCTAATACTTTCTTGTATTCAGGTAACATTGATGGTTCGTTTGTCATTGAAAATCCTTATTAACAGAAAGTTGCGATTTAATATTCTTGTAAAATTTTTCTTTGTAATCTTCTAGTGTTTTCTGTTTTTCTTTAATTTCGTCATTCAGTTTATTAACTGTAGTCTTAAATTCTTCCAAATCCAAATTCATTAAGAACTGCTTAATCTTCAGTTCTTGTTCATCAAATTTTTCCATAAAATGTCTTACATTCGCAACCACTCTGTCAAAATTCTTATTTGTAATGAATTTGTCAACAATGATTCTAACCATTTTTACATTTTGTCCATATCTAAGTGTTCCTGTATTTGTATATGTTGTGAGCATATTCCTTACACCATTGAAGTTAATGGTCGGAAGGTAGCCGATAATTGAACACCCGCGTTTTTTATCACTGGTTATTCGCAAACATCCCCATTCTATGTTTTCCGCATATTTCAGTGCATCAAAATCGCCTAGATTTAAAGTAAAAACTTTTGTGTCACCCCAGTCACATTCAATATGTTTTCTCAGGTCAATATCAAACTTTTCAAACACCTTAAAAATCATTTTCTATCCTTTTTAGTCTTTGGTTATGTTCATTTTCTTTAAAATACTTAATTGCTTTTATCAAATATTGTTCTATTATAGTTTCGTCATCCAATCGTTCAACTGGTTTCGGACTTCCAATAACTAAAATATCACATACAAATTTACTATGTCCAGTAAAATAAAAGCGACCTACTAATTCTTTATGATAATACATAAGGTTATTATTGAGTGAAACACTTATGTTATCACAAAGTTCTTTTAGAGATTCAAAAGTCATTAAAAATCCTCTGCCATAGAAATGATTTTTTTATAACATTCCTTCTTCTTTCCATACAAAATATCTCGTTTTGCTTCCAGTTCCTTAATCATTGCTCTCAACTTTTGTTCTTCTTCATAGTTCTTGTCAATTTCATTTCTAAAATAAACTAAATCAGGAGAGTTGATTACATTGTTAACTGCTAAAAGTTCTTGAATAACTGCGTTAAAACCTTTCTTCAAAGTAGCAACATCAGTTTCTTCGTCTTCAATCTCAGTCATACTGAACATTCTGTCAGTTACGAAATAACCACAAGCCGGTTCAGTCTTTGGCAATTCGGCAAAATTAATCTTGTTATATGCACATTCAATGCTGAAGTCCTTATAGAATGTTACATAAAGCAAAGTTCTGTCACGATGGATTTTATTTTTTAATCGTTCAGCAACTTCACAATCCAAATCCTTCATTTTGATTAGACAAACCAAACGCTTCTTTTCAAAGGTCGGATGAACTGCCTTCACAAATGGTAAATTTGACTTGATAAATTCGTTTGCTTTCTGTACTTGTGCTACTTGTCCCGGTGTAAACATATTAGAAATCTCCTTCTAAGTTAATTTGTTTTAAAATGGAATCTACTGTCTTATCAGTAAAATCATTTCTCATTCTGTTCAAATCTGCGATTTGCTTTTTGTATGCTTCCATCTTTTCTGTATATTTGGTTTCTTCCAACACATTAAACATAGAAGAATATTTTAAAAGTTCTTCTTTCTGTTGTTTAGCATAAGGACGAACCACGTCAATTACTTTATCCAAATCATTCAAATCTTCAATCCAAATTTGATCTGTTCTTACTTCTTTTGTGTAGTAATAATGGTAATCAAATCCATACGGAACAGGATTTTTGTGTTTCTTATAGTAATCAACATATTCATAAATATGTTCTTTTTTTGGCTTTTCTACATTGTACACATTAAAATAATTTTCTGTAATTAAGCCAGATGAACTTGGACGAAATCCCCAACTCATAACAGTAAGTTTAAATTCATATCCTTTTGCTTCAATGTATTGGGAGAAATTAACCCAAATGACATCTTTTTCATCCCACCATTCACAAAAAGAAGGTTTATCAATTTCAAATTCCTTATTAGTTCTAAAATACTCATCTAAAAAATTACGAGCGGTCAACTGAACACGATAATGCCCACAATACTTTGTCCAGTATTTGGAATGAAGATACGAAGTTTCAGGAACGGCATCTTCCAGTTGAACATTTATAATTTCTGTTTTATTAAACATTAAAAATCCTCTTTCATTTTAGCCAAACGATGTGTCATTTTGACGTTCTTTAAATTCATCTGAATCATTACACATAGTTCTTCAAGTCCTTCATTAGTATTAACTTCAACACACTCTTCTTCAGTTCTAATTTCTTTGGCTAGGTCACTGTAATATAATCTCGGCCATACTGTTACTGTATTGTTTAAACCACTATATCGCATCAATTCAGTTTCAGCTTTCACTTTGCCAATGTAATAGCAATCTCCAGTAGGCAAATGATTTAGATTTAACATTTCCGCTTGGTTCTTGAAAAAATCATAATCAACCATTATGCATCCCCGTGCAATACTTTATAAAGGTGGTCCTTAAGAAAATTTATCCGTTTCTTTTTGTTCAGTCTGTTCAGGTTCATTCTGTCGGTTTTCAATATATGAGATAACACCCAAAGCGATTACAACAAATATAATAACGCAAGCTAAAATTCCAAACATTTTACACCCCGCACATTTTCAAGAAATCTGCTTCGCTAAGCAGATTTGTTCCCTGCTTTCGGGCCTTTTGGGCCTTACTAGATGTGCTATTCACATCTGCGAGAACCAAATAGTCAGTATCTTTTTTCATACTTTCGTGAATGTTGCCACCATTCTTTTCAACCAAGGCCCACAGTTCCTTTCGCGGCATACTAGCAGCACCAGTGAAACAGAAAGATTTACCACCCAAAGAACCACCAGCAACAACCTTCTTCGGAGTTGCGTTCTTAATTGTTACAAACTGGAGAGTGTTTTCCATATCACTCTTAAAGACCTTCAAACCTTCCGCCAACTTCTTGCTAATAACACTACCAACACCGTCACACACGAAACGCTGTGAAGATGTAGAACCAAAGAAATCACTGAGCGTTTTGAAACTATAAAATTTGATAATGTTTTCAATGACCTTTTCGCCAACACCACCAATGTTATAACCAGCAACAAACTGTGCCAATGTCATTGTCTTATGGGCATCCAATTCCTTTTTCATTTTTTCTGCCGAGCGTTTACCCATTCCTTCAATAGAAGCAATCTTGTTCAAATCCATAGAATAGAGCGAAGAAATTGAGTCAATTACCTTATTCTCAATGAGCAAGTTAATCGTTCTCAAACCAAATTCCTTAATATCCAATGTGTCAGTCCATTTGTTAATGCGACCGGCAGCTTTACTCTGGCAGAAATCATTAGTGCAGCGGAGCTGGCAATGGTTTTCGGACAGTTCCAATTCACTACCACAAATCGGGCAAACAGTCGGAATATTCCAATTATGAAGTTTGGCGAGAGTTTTAATTGCGTTCATAAAGATACCTCTTTTTTAATTTCTAAGGAAAATATAGAAAAAAATCGTCATATTGTCAATGACGATTTAGAAAATACTGGTAAAAAGAATTTTACATTTCAAATTCTTTATAGATTTTAATGTCCTTTTGGATTTGTTTACTCATTTTTTCCATCAGTTCTCGTTTCTGTCTGTTGATTTCGTCAATTTTATTTTCAAATTCCGTAATATCTTTGTAATACTGCTTATAAATTGGGTCTTCAGCTATACGCAAAATTCCGTAATACTGCTTTCTCAAAATCTCCAGATATTGTTTAAATTTAGTTACAATCTCTGTCAATGGGAAAACTTCGGACTTCTGTTGCAAAAACATATTTCTATCCAGGAATTTCTTTTGTTTATCTGGTAAAAATTTGTTTTCATTAATTCGTTCCATTAAATCACGTAGCTGATATTGTGATTCAACAAGATATTCACGCAAACACCAATACAGTATTTGACAGGAAACGTGGCTAGGATCCGTTTCTTTCTCGGATAATGTAAACGAACAATCTAAAAGAAAACTGTCCGGGTGGATAACAGTACGTGCGAAGTCAAACGTTTTAGGGAGTTGAGCCATTTGTACCTGGAACCTAACTCTCATAGCCATTTGTACCTGGAACCTAACTCTCATATCGTAACAGGACTCGCCATAGTAGCAGTTTGGTGCATAATCCGCCGGGACATTCAATAACTGCTTAATACCATCAATGTATTCTTTTAAATTGAGCATTTAAAATCCATCTTCTATAGGTTGTGGTGGCGGAGGACCAAACTGTCCACTACTACAAGTTTTTGGTTCGTCATCTTCGTCATCTTTAACGAGATAGACTGCAATAGTAGTATCACCAGTTGTCTTACCACATATTTTCATTTCCGAAATCTTCCAACCTTTATCAAGCAATGCCTGGATGTCGCTTTCTTTTTCAATGGCTCTGCCTACAATAAATTTGCGTTCTACCATAGCAGCTCCTTACATTGTAATCGCACCAGCGAGCTTCGTAATTTCCTGGTCCTTTACGGCCTGAGAACTCTTGCCTGCATACACATCAACTGCGAGCTTGAGCCACTGACGCAATTCGTCACATTCCAATTCTTCCCACTGAGTGCCTTCAAATGAATAAATTTTGATACCGTGCTGGAGAAATGCCTTCAGCCTGCGATAGAACTTATCACGATATTCAATTCTCTTCAACTGAGCCTGAGCAGCTCGGACCGGATTTGGCTTCTTCAAACAATCACTAGCTCTCATATTGTCCTTACCATCAGGTGTGTAACGCTGGTAATTCTTTGCAAATTCGTAAAGGAATTCCATCTGATCATCGTGTGTGTACTTTGCCATATTTTTACCTCTTTGGTTGAAATTTTCTAAGTTTAATATATAATTTTACTTCTTTGTCAATGTCTTAATTGTTCAGTTATATTAGTTTGCAAGTGCAACAATAAAGCAAACCATCAAAACGAGCGAAATCATACATCTTACCGGTTGTCCCTTAACTGCAGCAGAGAGAAAACCAATACCATTACCAACTGCACCAAATATAATACCAATTACGAAAGCCCAAGTTCCACCAAACACACAGGCGAGAATCAAAAGAGTCAGTCGGATAATGCCACCAACAAAAGCAGTCGGGGCATTCTTATCGTCCGATAAAACGGCCTGAAGAATAGAATATGCCGTAATGACACAGCCAATGATGAGAAGGACGAAAAGAAAATTATTCATAGTTTATACCTCTTGTTTAATTGTTTAACTAAGTTTAATATAGAAAAAACCACTGATATTGTCAATGGTTTTTGTAAAAATTTATGTAAATATTTGTTTACTAAAAATCGGCATTCAATAATTTATTTCGTTTTTTCAATTTTTTAAGTTTTACAATCAAATCGCCAAATTCTGTATTCACATTTTCATTACCAGCCATACAATTAAACCAAAATAGGTTATTATCCAAAATGTAATCTGCACATTCTTGTAATGTATCGTAACTACAAAGTGGTTCTTCTTTATATGGATGTTCGTCTGTTCCCAATTTTGTTACAACATATTTTTTAGATTCTGGTAATTTGTTTGTAGTCATAAACATACCCCAAAACTTTCGGAACATAATTCAATGTTTGTTTGTGGACTTCTGTTGCTTTTCGTTTACCAGCAATATAATCTCTGTATTTTCTTGCTCCAACATTACCACCATTATAACCGGCTGCGGCTAATTCATAACTGCCAAATTTCTTTTTCAAATGATACAGATACGCAACACCAATCTGAATATTTGTTGAAATATTGTACAGGTCCTTATATTTGATTTCGTATTTGTCAGCAATATATTTTGCAGTCTTCGGCATTAATTGCATTAAACCAATCGCACCACAGTAAGATTTTGCATTTACATTGAAGCGACTTTCTGTTGTTATTATCCCTAATGTAAAATGAAAATCAATATCGTATTTTGCGGATTCTTCATACGCAAGTGTGCTTATTCGCATTGCGTCCTGTTCTGTAATGTTTTTGTTTACAGACTGTATAATCTCCGAACCTTTAGAAATGTAATAAAGGTCGGAGAAAGTGCTCTCAGTCTTTTCTGCAAAACCGAGTGAGAATAATAGAATTGTAAAAATGATAATCTTTTTCATATACACATATATAGTAATTAACTATTTAATTGTCAACCTATTTTATGTAAAATTTAGAAATCAATTTGCATTTTATCAATTTTTTCTTGCTGTTTAAGGTTCTTTACTTTCTGTACAACATATTTTGCCCAATCAAGTACAGTTTGAAAATCCTTTTCTCCTTATTCAAAGTCCACGTCCGCCTGGAACTTTCGTTTTTTAGCTTCTGCAGTCTTTAATTGTTTCATAATGAGCTTTGCCCAGTCAATGTATTTCTTGTAATCTTTATCTGATGTAGACATCTGTCGGCTAACATTCAGCTTAATTTTAATGTCGTGTCGCATATTGGTTTTAGTGAATATAGACTTCATTTCAAAGGTAACCTTTGTATTCAATGACAACTGAACATACGGATGGTCATTCCACGATTCATTATTTTCTCTATCATAATTGTATTGATATTGCAACATAACTGTGCCTAAATTATAACCGAGATACTTTAGATTACCGCCAGCATACCAGTCACCGCCAGTAGAATAAAAACCACCACCATTATAAGTATACCAATCGTAACCACAGCCCAAATCGGCTACTACTTTTTCAATCCACGGACGAATAAACTCCTTAGCTTCGTCTAAAGTTTCAAAAACTTTTTTGTGTGCCATATTAAAAATCCTTTTTTAGTTTTTGTTGTTTTATGATAGAACCAAACTGCGTTTTACAGTAGCCCAAATCATTTTCTGTTTTTGTTTCAGTTAAGATTTTACAAATTGTTGGAATATCAGTAGTTAGTTTATCATAACTCAATCCAATAATATCACGAAGTGAGTCATCATAATACTTTTGATTTGCATATTCTAAATGGTATCTGTTTAATATAGGTTGGATGGCTTCAATCCTGAATGCAGATTTATGTTGTTTGTTACAACACGAACATTTAATCGTAATTGAAGCATATTCACTGTACTTTTGCGGATTATGATAAGATCCACTTAAACACAGATATGGCTTATTCTGTAATGTTCCACGAAGGATAATATCCCAATTCCAATTCGGGAAATTTGTTGTGATTAAATCCTTTCTAATGGCTTCTATTGCGATTTCAATAGAGTCAGCATTGTTTCTGCATTTAGATAGATATTCGTCTATTCGGTCTGTTTTTATCACTTAACATTCCTCCATACCCATTCCAGATATGATTCCATAGTTTCAGGACTGGCTCCTTCAATACTGTTTACTTTCTTCATATAAGTTACAAAAGAATTTACATCCATTGATGACAAATTCTTAATACTAGACGAAGACAAATAACGAAGTGTATTATTTGTAGTAAAATAAACTGTTTCTACGTCGGAATTAAGTCCCTTAGTGTACCATTCCTGTGCCATTTCACTATCAAGGTCAGTTCCATTCCTGAGACCCTTGACAATGTGAGTTACACCATTTTCAGTACAGTAATCTGAGAGCAACTTATATGTCGGGAGAATTTCAATTTTTACATTCAGTCCGATTTCTTTGAAAAGCCATTCGTAAATTTCTTTACGTCTTTCGGCAAATATAAG
>Ga0265301_10002886_pt1 | contig 19079 bp, 9 predicted proteins | sample AusTroGonzalo_MG_2_FD_193488 | JGI IMG/M metagenome (GOLD analysis project Ga0265301, IMG submission 193488) | Bovine rumen microbial communities from tropical cattle in Woodstock, Queensland, Australia - Gonzalo_04 | ecosystem: Host-associated > Mammals > Digestive system > Stomach > Rumen ... | reverse complement strand
ATCGCACGAAAGCCAATCTAATTCGGGAAGCATACTGACATCCAGCTTAGAAATCATATTTTTAGAACACATCAGTTCCTCAAGCTTCAGGTTGCTGCGAAGATCCAGCTGCGTCAGTTGATCGGATTCACATTCCAGATGCCCAAGCTCAGTATTTTTCCCGATATCCAGACTCGTGAACGCATTATCACTGCAATCAAGCCATCCCAGACTCGGACATTCACTCAGATCCAGACTCGTGAGCCGGTTTCCCCGACAAGAAAGACTTTGAAGCGTTTCCTGATTGCTCAGATCGAGTTTCGTGATCTTGTTGCCTTGGCAATCCAGATGATAAAGTTCCGTGTTCTTACTCAGATCCAGGCTCGTAAGGTCATTATAAAAGCAATCCAGCCATTCCAGTTTCAAATTCTGGCTGACATCCAGTTTTGTCAGCCGGTTGCCGTAGCAGTTAAGTGTGATCAGGTTTTCATTCTTGCTGACATCGAGATCGGTCAGGGTACCAAATCTATCACCAATTTCAGCCATACCCACACCCATGCAGTCCAGTTCAGCGAGATTGGAAAAGAACTCGATACCTTTCAGTGACTCGATCTCCGTCGTATAAACAAAGATTATATGCGTCTCTTCGATCTCCATCTTATCCAGGATCCTGTTATGGTTCTCATCGATCGCCGTCAAAACATATTCACGAAAGTTCTTATCCGGGAAATTTGTTTCATCGATCCGGATATCACTCTTTCCGAGGGCATCGTTCTGATCTGCCTGAACCACCTTATGTCCCGCACCTGCCCATGCAAAAGCACTGGTCACCGCAATTCCGGAAACAATAGCCGTCAATGCTTTCATCCGATCGTTCCCCGCTCAATTCCATATTCTGCACAGATATTCGTGAATTCCTCACTACTTCCAAAGAATGCAAGTACACTGTCTCTTGTCTGCGTGCCCTTCTTGATCTCACCGGTCCAGTACGAAACTTCACTTGCTTCCGGTTCACGATCCATAAAGGTCGTGTACAGTCTCAACACAAATTCCTCATCATTAAGATTCAGGTTCGTAAACTCCGCGCTGCAGAAGAATTCTTTCGCGGCCGAGCATCCTGTCTGCTCAAGATTCGTCAGTGCCAGAGCCCAGTAAGAAAGGCCCTTCTCTTCCGGATCACGTCCGAGGCAGCAGATATAAAGACGCGTCGCAAAAGCTGTCGCCTTCTCACTTGCTCTCTCCGCCTTGGCTGTCGGTGCACCGGATCGTACGCCATAATCCGCACAGAGATTACACCATTCCTTGGAATCGATAAAGTTATCGATAACTGCTTCTCTGGTCATGGAACCGTTATTCAGGGAATCTACCCAGAACGCCTTTCCGTCTTCTTCCGATTCACGTCCGAAGAATGTCATATACAGTGTTTCCACGAAGTCTTCCGTTCTGAGGTCACGGTTTGTAAACTCTTCACCCATCAGGAAATAACGGCCCACGGCACCGCCGGTCCATCTTCCGCTTGTGATCTCTTCCGTCCAGTACTTCTTGCCATCTTCTTCCGAATCTCTTCCCAGCGCCTCAGTATAAAGACGCTCGACAAAATCACCTACCGTCCCTTTCGGCACCGGTGTGGGAGTAGGAGTTGGAGTCGGTGTGCTCTCTGTATACACAAATTCAAGTCCCGGGGTGAACTGGATAAAGTGTCCTTCCACGCCGACATAAACGACCCGAGAAATGCTTTCCTCCGCTTCCTCCGGTCTATAGTAGAAATACGATCCGTTCGGATCCCACTCGCACGGCTCCGGTTTATCGTTCTTCACCATATCCACAAAGACTGTCTGTGCAGAGATATCCAGTTGGGTAAGGGGGTTTTCCTGACAGGTCAGGCTCTTCACCTTCGCATTATTGGAAATGTCGATGGTCTTCAGTTTATTTCTTCCAAATTGAAGAAGGATCAGCTCCGGATTATTGGAAACATCCAGCTCAGTCAGCTGATTTCCTTCACATTGAATCCATTCCAAATTCGGAACCGTACTCAGATCCAGTTTAGATAGCATATTCTCAAAGCATTCGAGTTGATACAGATTCGGGTTATTTCCAAGATCGATCTCCTTGATCTTATTATCGCCGAAAGTCAGTCTTTCCACCTTTGGAAGTCCGGAAACATCCAGACTTGTCAGCTGGTTCGAGCCACAATCGAAAACTACCAGATCCGGGTGCTTTCCGAGTTTTAACTCAGTAAGCTGATTCCAACTGCAGTCGGCATTATCAAGTTTAGAAAGATGACTTATATCCAGTGTTTCAAGCAGATTTCCACTGCATTCCAAAGATACCATTTTTTTGTTATTCGAAAGATCCAAAGACCCGATCTCGTTTTCTCTGCACCATAAAGCGAGGAGCTCCGGATTTTTGCTCACATCCAGTTTCGTAAGCTGGTTACAATTACAATCCAGTGATGTCAGTTTCGGACAGCAGCTGACATCCAGTTCCGTTAAAACATTTCCCGGGCATTCCAGTATCTCAAGTTTTGTATTCTTGCTGACATCCAGTTCTTCCAGTATACCGACGTCATCTGTTCCATAACCGCCGGGTAACATACACCTCAATTCCTTCAGATTGGTGAAGATCTCGATGCCCTTCGCAGAACGGGTCACTTCCGTATTTACATACATATAATCCGTACTCAGGATCTCGCTCTTTTTCAGAACACCATCCTTGTCCTGATCTGCCCACTCACTCACGGCATCTCTAAAGCCTTTATCCGGAAAATTCGATTCATCAATCAGAACATCATCTTCCGAGAGAGTCTCACTCTGATCCGCCTTGACCACTTTGCTTCCTGTTCCTGCTATAGCCAGCACACCCGTCACTGCGAGAGCCAGCCCGATCGTTGTAATCCTTTTCTTCACTTGTTTGCACCTCTTTCCTTAAAAAACATGACACTTCGATCTTCAGATCGTTCCCCGCTCAATTCCATACTCCGCACAGATATTCGTGAATTCCTCACTGCTTCCGAAGAAAGCCAGCACACTGTCTCTCGTCTGCGTACCCTTAGCAATTTCGCCGGTCCAGTAAGAAACTTCACTTGCTTCCGGTTCACGATCCATAAAGGTCGTGTACAGTCTCAATACAAATTCCTCATCATCAAGATTCAAGTTCGTAAACTCCTGGGAACAGAAGAACTCTCTTGCGGCCGAGCATCCTGTCTGCTCAAGATTCGTCAGTGCCAGCGCCCAGTAAGAAAGACCCTTCTCTTCCGGATCACGTCCGAGGCAGCATATATAAAGACGAGTTGCAAAAGCCGTCGCCTTCTCACTTGCTCTCTCCGCCTTGGCTGTCGGTGCACCGGAGCGTACGCCGTAATCCGCGCAGAGATTACACCACTCCTTGGAATCAATAAAGTTATCGATGACCGCTTCTCTTGTCATGGAACCGTTCTTCAGGGAATCGACCCAGAACTTCTTTCCGTTCTCTTCCGATTCACGTCCGAAGAATGTCATATACAGTGTTTCCACGAAGTCTTCTTCATTCAGGTTTCTGTTTGCAAATTCCTGGCCGCAAAGGAAATAACGGCCTACGGCACCGCCGGTCCATCTTCCGCTCGTGATCTCTTCCGTCCAGTACTTCTTACCAGCTTCTTCCGAATCTCTTCCCAGTGCCTCAGTATAAAGGCGCTCGACAAAATCACTTACCGTCACTTTCTCCGGCTCCGGTGTCACTTCCGGTGTCGGGGTAGGAGTCGGTGTAGGAGTTGGAGTCGGTGTGCTCTCTGTATACACAAATTCAAGTCCCGGCGTGAACTGGATATAGTATCCCATGACAATGATTTCAACGGCCCGTGAAACTCTATCCTCCTCATCATCTCTGTAGTAGAAATACGATCCGTCTGTCTCCCAATCGCACGGCTCCGGTTTATCGTTCTTCACCATATCCACAAAGACCGTCTGGGTGGAGATATCCAGTTTGGTAAGAGAGTTTCCCTGACAAGATAGATACTTCAACTTCGGATTCTTGGAAATGTCGATGGTCTTCAGTTTATTTCTTCCAAATTGAAGAAGGAGCAGTTCCGGATTCTTGGAAACATCCAGTTTAGTCAGCTGATTCCCGTCAAAGCTTACCCATTCCAAATTCGGCGCCTTGCTCAGATCCACTTTGGACAGCTTATTCTCACTGCAATCGAGAAGATACAGATTCGGCTTTTCTCCGAGATCGATCTCCTTGATCTTATTCCAGCCGAATTCCAGTTCTTCCACATTCGGAAGTCCGGAAACATCCAGGCTTGTCAGTTGGTTCGAGCCACACCTGAAATGTACCAGATCCGGGTTGTTTCCGAGTTTTAGTTCTGTAAGCTTATTCCATCCGCAGTCGACATTATCAAGTTTAGAAAGATTACTCAGATCCAGTGTTTTAAGCAGATTTCCGGCGCAATCCAAAGACACCAGTTTTTTGTTATTCGAAAGATCCAAAGACTCGATCTTGTTTTCGCTGCACCATATAATGTAGAGTTCCGGATTATTGCTCACATCCAGTTCCGTAAGCTGGTTATAACTACACGACAGTAATCCCAGTCTCGGACAGGAACTGACATCCAGTTCTTTTAAAACATTTCCGGCGCAATCCAAAGACTGAAGTTTTGTATTCTTACTGACATCCAGTTCTTCCAGAATGCCAACCAGATCCGTTCCATAACCATCTGGTCTGGCACACGTCAATTCCTTCAGATTGGTGAAGATCTCGATACCCTTTGTAGAACGGGTCACTTCCGTATTTACATACATATAATCCGTACTCAGGATCTCACTCTTCTTAAGAACACCATCCTTGTCCTGATCCGCATACTCACTCACGGCATCTCTAAAACCCGGATCCGGGAAATTCGTCTCATCGATCAGAACATCCCCTTCCGAGAGAGTCCCACTCTCATCTGCCTTGACTATTTTGCTTCCTGTTCCTGCCAGGGCCAGAACACCTGTCACTGCAAGTGCCAGCCCGATCGTTGTAATCCTTTTCTTCACTTGTTCGCACCTCTTCCCTTAAAAAACATGACACTTTGGATCTTCAGGCAAAGAACACTTCCCCTTAATAATCCCTCTACTAAATTAGACACACAAATCACTTCATTTTTTTGCTTACACAATAATATTTTCAAAAGCACAGATAAAAACTTCCCGCAGGTGGGGATATGCCAAGCAATCCCCCAATGCCTGACGGGAAGTTTTTCTTTATTCCTTTTAAAGTTTTTCAGATCGTTCCGCGTTCGATACCATAGCTCTTGCAGATCGCAGTGAACTCTTCACTACTTCCGAAGAACGCAAGTACACTATCTCTCGTCTGTGTACCCTCGGCGATCTCGCCTGTCCAGTATGTGACTTCGCTTGCTTCCGGTTCACGATCCATAAAGGTCGTGTACAGTCTCTTGACGTACTCCTCATCATTGAGGTTCAGATTTTTGAACTCTTCGGAATAGAAGAACTCTTTCGCCGCAGAACATCCTGTCTGCTCCAGATTCGTCAGTGCCAGAGACCAGTAAGAAAGGCCCTTCTCTTCCGGATCACGACCCAGGCAGCAAGTATAAAGGCGTGTCGCAAATGCAATCGCATTCTTGCTGGCCTTCTCCGCCTTTGCTGTCGGTGCACCGGAACGTACGCCATAATCCGCACAGAGATTGCACCATTCCTTGGAATCGACAAAATTATCGATGACCGCTTCTCTGGTCATGGAACCATTCTTCAGAGAATCGACCCAGAATGCCTTTCCGTCTGCTTCCGATTCACGGCCGAAGAAAGTCTTGTACAGGGTTTCCACGAAATCTTCGATACTTAAGTTACGGTTTGTAAACTCTTCACCCAGCAGGAAGTAGCGTCCCACGTCACCGCCGGTCCATCTTCCGCTCGTGATTTCCTCCGTCCAGTACTGCTTGCCTGCCTCTTCCGATTCTCTTCCCAGTGCCTCAGTATAAAGACGCTCTACAAATTCACCTACAGTCGCTTTTACCGGAAGACCCTCGATCTCCGTTTTCTTATCGAAACTGAGGAGATCCTTATGCTCCACATCTTCGCTGTCATAGTAGATATAGCAGTCATCCTCTTCAACAAGTTTTGTGGAAGATGCCTTCAATCTTTCAATAAGCTTTGAACATGCACTGATATCGAGTGTTTCGAGATCATTTTTGCTGATCATCAAGGTTTCCAGGTTTGCATTGTTACTCAGATCGATTGTCTTGATCTTGTTGTTTCTGACGTACAATTCCGCTAGATTCGTATTCTTGCTGACATCGATCGATTCCAGTTTTCCGCCTTTTTCCGATTCGCAGATAAGTATCGTCAGTTCCGGGAAGAACTCAATACCTTTAAGAGAGGTCACTTCCGTATCGTAAAGCAGAACGCCCGTAATTTCTTCGATCTCACTTGCCGTAAGCATACCATCGTGGTTCGGATCGCGTTCCTCAGATATATACTTACGGAATGCTTCATCCGGGAAGTTTGTCTCATCGATGGCTACGAAATCATCATCACTTACGATCACGTCGGCCTCTACATTGACGGTCATAAAGATTGCGCCGTTAGGATCAATATAATACAAAACACCACTTTCAACATCATAAGTTGTACCTGTATCCTTAATACGGGCAACAAGCGGATCACAGTTTCTCACATCAATAAAGCTCACTCCTGACCAACCAAGATGCAAACTGCAAAGTTTGTAATTCTTGCTTAGATCGAGTTCCGTGAGTGACTCGATTCCTTCACAATCCAGCCACTCCAATCGCGCATTGGTCGAAACATCCAGACTGGTAAGATCAGTCACAAAACAAGAAAGACCAGTCAGACCGCTACAGCCGGTCACATCCAGATCTATCAGTGGGTTCTTTCCGCAGCGGACTTCTTTCAGTTTCTTAAGGTCACTGACATCAAGTTTCGTGATCTGATTCCTTTCACAATTTAAAAACTCAAGATTTGCGTTTTTGCTTACATCCAGTTCCGATAAAAGATTTCCCTCGCAATACAGATACTCAAGTTTTGTATTCTTACTGACATCCAGTTCTTCCAGTTTGCCGTATACATCATCCGGATAATTGCCTTCCACTCTACAGTGTAATCTCTTCAAATTGGTAAAGATCTCGATGCCCTTCACATAAGCCGTTTCTTCTGTATTAACAGATAACTCCTCCATGTTCAGGATCTCGTTTTTATCCAGAACACCATCCTTGTCCTTATCCGCCTGCTCACTCACGGCTTTTCTAAAACCCGGATCCGGGAAATTCGTCTCATCGATCAGAACACTCCCTTCCTCTGGAGTCTCACTCTGATCCGCCTTGACTACTTTGCTTCCTGCTCCGGTCAAAGCCAGTACACCCGTCACTGCGAGCGCCAGACCGATCGTTGGTATCCGTTTCTTCATTTGTTTGCACCTCGTTCCTAATAATTCATGGTCCTTCTGATCCTTCCGACGATAATCTTTCTCTTCAAGATCCCTCTACTAATTTAGACACACAAATCATTTCGTTTTTTTGTACATTACAATTTTACCAGACATTCGCGAAAAAGAGAAAAAGAAAACTTCCCGCAGGCGGGAACTGCCAAGCAGTCCCCCGATGCCCGACGGGAAGTTTTTTAAGCCTTTTCGATTTTTTTAGATCGTTCCGCGCTCGATACCGTAGCTCTTACAGATCGCAGTAAACTCTTCACTGCTTCCGAAGAACGCAAGCACACTTGCTCTCGTCTGTGTGCCCTTACCGATCTCGCCGGCCCAGTAAGAAACTTCATTTGCTTCCGGTTCACGATCCATAAAGGTCGTGTACAGTCTCTTGACGTACTCTTCATCCTTGAGGTTCAGGTTCACGAACTCCTTGGATGTGAAGAATTCCTTCGCAGCTGAGCATCCAGTCTGCTCCAGATTCGTCAATGCCAGAGCCCAGTAAGAAAGACCCTTTTCTTCCGGGTCACGGCCCAGGCAGCAGGTATAAAGGCGTGTCGCAAATGCTGTCGCATTCTTGCTGGCCTTCTCCGCCTTCGCTTCTTTCGCGCCCGGCTTTACACCGTACTCAGCACAGAGATTGCACCATTCCTTGGAATCGATGAAGTTATCGATGACCGCTTCTCTGGTCATGGAGCCGTTCTTCAGGGAATCGACCCAGAACTTCTTTCCGTTTGCTTCCGACTCACGGCCGAAGAAAGTCTTGTACAGGGTTTCTACGAAATCTTCGATACTGAGGTTACGGTTTGTAAACTCGTCGCCCAGCAGGAAGTAACGTCCCACGTCACCACCGGTCCATCTTCCGCTCGTGATCTCTTCTGTCCAGTACTGCTTACCCTTCTCTTCCGAAGCTCTGCCCAGTGCCTCAGTATAGAGACGTTCTACGAAGTCACCGACACTTGCTGATTTTTCCGGAGATTCGATACCCTTGAGCTCTGTCTTCTTATCGTAGCTGAGAAGATCAGGATGCTCCACATCTTCCTTGTCAGAGTAGATAATGCAGTCATCCTCTTCCGTCTTTTCCACAGTAGGTGACGCAAGTCTTTCAAGAAGCTTTGCACATGCGCTGATGTCGAGTGTTTCCAGATCATTTTTGCTGATCATCAGGGTTTGCAGTTCAGTGTTGTTACTAAGATCGATGGATGCGATCTTATTGTTTCTGACATACAATTCTGCGAGTTTCGTATTCTTGCTGACATCGATGGATTCCAGTTTTCCGCCTTCATTCGATTCGCAGATCAGAACTGCCAGTTCCGGGAAGAGCTCGATACCCTTAAGGGAAACAACATCGGTATCTTCCAGTACAATGCCTGTAAGTTCCTTGATCTCATTTGTCGTCAGGAAACCATCGTGGTTCGGATCACGTTCCTCGGCAATATACTTACGGAAAGCTTCATCCGGGAAGTTGGTCTCATCGATGGCAATGAAATCATCCGAGTAGATCACGACTGCGCCTTCATTGACACTCATGAACATTTCGCCGTCCGCATTGAAGTAATACATCTCACCGGTATCCACTACCGTATATGTATCCGGATCTGAAAGATACGCGACGAGCGGCTCACAGTTTCTTACATCAACAATGTCCAGACCTGTCAGGGAAAGATACAGGGTCTCAAGGTTTTTGTTCTTGCTGAGATCGAGGTTTACCAATGTATCGGTCCAGTCACAGGCCAAGGTCTTCAGATTCTCATTGGTCGAAACATCCAGACTGGTAAGATAACTCATACCGCAAGAAAGAACTTCCAGTTTCGTACAGCCCTTCACATTCACACTCGTCAGCGGACTGGAAGAACATACCAGTGCATTCAGATCCGTAAGACCACTTACATCGATCTTCGTGATCTGATTCATATCACATCTCAGATCCACCAGTTTTTTATTGTTACGTACGTTGAGAGCTTTCAGCTGATTGTCCGAGCAGTTCAGACGTACCAGTTCAGTATTCTTGCTGACATCGATACGGGAAAGTCTGTTTCCATCAATTTCCAGGGTTACCAGATTCGGATACTTAGTTGCATCGAAAGAGGTCAATTTGTTCCACGAACAAGAAAGGATCTCCAGATTCGGGCATCCGCTGAAATCGATCTTGGTAAGCTTATTACTGCCACAACCGATTTCTTTAATACGATCATTTTCACCCAGGTCGATCTTGGTAAGAATATTCTCAGAGCAGAACAATTCTTTCAGTCTGGTATTTTTAGTCAGATCCAGAGTACGAAGCTTATTACCACTGCATACAAGACGCTCCAGTTTTGTATTGCAGCTCAGATCCAGTTCCGTCAGGACACCCTGCATACAACTGCAATCCAGTTCCTTCAGACCGGTCAGGTATTCAATACCCTTCAAAGATGTCACCAGCTTTCCCTCACACAGTACGGCTTCGGCAACGGCACCCTCATCCTTATCCAGGATATAGTCACGGTTCGTATCGTAGTTATCCGTGACGTATTCACGGAAATCATCATCCGGGAAGTTTTCTTTATCAAGATCGACACCTTCCATTACCAGCAGAATATCAGGTTCTACTTCCATGAAGATATTGCCATCTTTATCTTTATAGGTTCCGTTCTTCTCTATTGTGTCTTCATCTGTAAGAAGAGCCTTGAGGGCCGTATACTCACGGACATCCACCGAAGCAAGAGAAGTACCCTTTGCCAAAAACTTGGAAAGTTTCGCATTTCCCTTCGAGACGATCTTCTGTAGACTCGCATTGTTGCTACAGTCTAAAGACTCCAGATTCTCCAGTCCGGAGATGTCCAGTTCGGAAAACAGATTACCGGAACAGTTCAGATCCGTAAGTGCGGTAAAGAATTTCAAACCTTCCATAGAATCGATCAGGGTTTCCTTGACATCGATACTTGTAACAGCTGCGATTTCTGCCTCACTCAGGACATTATCATCGTTTTCGTCAAAGTTATCTTTTACGTACTTGCAGAACGTCTCATCCGGGAAGTTTTCAGCAGAGATCTCTACATCTTCGTTATCTGCTTTGACCGGCAGAGCCGCACTTGCCACGACAGCAGCACCAGCCATAACAAGCCCGCATGCCATTGCCGAAACTTTATATATTTTCATTCCATTACACCTTCTTTCTCTCATGCGGGATCTCAGATATTTCCACGCTCGATGCCGTAGCTCTTGCAGACTGCAGTAAATTCTTCACTGCTTCCGAAGAACGCAAGCACACTGTCTCTCGTCTGTGCACCCTTACCGATCTCGCCGGCCCAGTAAGAAACTTCACTTGCTTCCGGCTCACGATCCATAAAGGTCGTGTACAGTCTCTTGACGAACTCCTCATCCTTGAGGTTGAGGTCAGTAAACTCCTTGGATGTGAAGAATTCCTTCGCAGCGGAACAGCCGGTCTGCTCAAGATTCGTCAGTGCCAGAGCCCAGTAAGCAAGACCCTTCTCTTCCGGATCACGTCCGAGGCAGCAGGTATAAAGACGTGTAGCAAATGCAGTCGCATTCTTGCTTGCCTTCTCCGCCTTGGCAGTAGGTGCGCCCGGCTTTACGCCATAGTCTGCGCAGAGGTTGCACCATTCCTTGGAATCAATGAAGTTATCGATGACCGCTTCTCTGGTCATGGAACCGTTCTTCAGGGAATCGACCCAGAACTTCTTTCCGTTTGCTTCCGATTCACGGCCAAAGAATGTCTTATAAAGTGTTTCTACGAAATCTTCTTCGTTCAGTTTTCTGTTTACGAATTCGTCACCACACAGGAAATAACGGCCCACGGCACCGCCGGTCCATCTTCCGCTTGTGATCTCTTCCGTCCAGTACTGCTTACCCTTTTCTTCCGAGTCTCTTCCCAGCGCCTCAGTATAAAGACGCTCTACAAAATCACTTACCGTTGCATCCTTTTCCGGCTCCGGTGTAGGTGTCGGTGTAGGAGTAGGTGTTTCTATCGGAGTCGGTGTCGGATCGAAGGCGATCAGTTCCGTCTTGATCGGGTGCTCCAGGTAACGTCCGATTACGATAATAAACATCGGCTCTACCTTGAATTCCTCATCCTTCTGGATTCTTACACGTGTGTACTCGGTGAGTCCGAGACTTCTCGGCTGTTCCTCCACTGCGTCCTCATAGCAATAGGATTGGCCATCCTCTGATTTCGATTTCTTTCCAGTAAGGACAAGATCTGTGAGGATACCGCAATTACGGATATCCAGTTCCGAGAGCGGGTTGTGGCTGCACATGAGCTGCTGCAGCTCCGGGCAGTTCGATACATCGATCTTTTCGATCATGTTATTGGAAAAATCCAGAGCCTGGAGCTTCGTACAATTGGTAACATCCAGTTCCATGATCATATTGTCATTGCAAATGATACCGACAATATCCTTACAGTTCGTAACATCCAGAACTGTTAGCTTATTGTTATTGCAGAATACACAATTCAGTTTCGGGTTCTTGGTAATATCCAGTTTGGTCAGATTATTCATATCGCAGGAGCAATCTTCCAGAAGCGGGCATCCCGTAACATCCAGTTCCGAAAGCTGATTATCCGTGACCCACAATGTGACCATTTCCGGATGACCGGAAAGATCCAGTTCTTTCAGCTTATTGTTTGAGACAAGAAGATGTCCGAGTTTCTTACAGGCGCTGATATCCAGAGCCTCCAGCTGATTCTCGTACAGAGACAGCTGAACCAGATTCACGCATCCCGTCAGATCGACCGAGGTGATTTTACAATCACTTGCAGAAAGGTCTACAAGATTCTTACATCCGCTTGCATTCACAGTTGTCAGCTCCGGACAGTAAGTGAACCACGCCTGACGCAGATTCTTCAATCCGGAAAGATCCATTTCCGTAAGCGGGTTATCATCCGCCATGACGAATTCCAGGCTGTCAAGACCGGACAGATCCAGCTTCTTGAGCTGATTTGTATAGACGACCAACTGTTCCAGCATCGGGCAGTTGCTTACGTCCAGTTTTGTAAGACCACCTTCCGCCAACACGGCCATTTCAAGATAAGGAAGGCCGGACAGATCCAGTTCACGAAGCCCCGTACCCATGGCAAACAGATTCGTTAAGAAAGTACAGCCTTTCAGATCCAGTTTACTGAGCGGATTTCCATCGCACTCCAGATTATAAAGATACGGACATCCGGACAGTTCCAGTTTATTGAGCTTGTTGTAAGAACAATCAAGAGAAGACAGTTTGCTTTCCCCGATCGTCAATTTGGTAATTTCACAAGCCACAACAGAAACATACTTCACTTCCGGGTTATTGGAAAGATCCAATTCTGTAAGCGCGCTCTCGTCGCACCAGAGTGTCTCCAGTTTAGGACAGCCGCTGACATCGATCGTCTTCAGCTTCTTACATTTCGCCGCACTGACCCATGTAATCTCCTTATTCTGACTCAGATCCAGCGTCTTTATCTTGGTTTCATCACAATACAGGCACGCAAGCTCAACATTCTTGCTCAGATCGAGTTCCTTGATCGGATTGCCTGAACAATACAGATCCCAAATATACGGAAAATACTCAATACCCTTCAAGCTCTTGATATCCATTTCGGTGACATCCAAAGCATGAACCTCATAAATCTCCTCCGGACTTAGTTTTCCATCCGAATTCGAATCGTACATCATGGAAACTGTATCTCGAAAAGCACTGTCCGGGAAATTCGTCTCATCGATCGCGACATCGCTCTGTGGGTTCTCTTCGTCCGCGCGAACATCCCCTTTCACCGCGCCGAACCCGAACCCGGCAGTGAGGATCACCACACCAAGTCCGGCAAGAAAACCGCTCTTCCAACTCATCATCTAATCACCTCGTTTCTTGTCTTGCGCCGAGGAAAAATGCGAGCACGGAAAAATAAAGCTATAAAGCCCAATACTGCAATACCCTCAAACACAAACCCTTATTCTTTACCATTCCATTTTATAGGAGCGCTATGAGCAAATCAAGCGATCTTGACGCTTCTAAAGTGACAGATTATTCACATTCGGCGAAATGAAAAGACCGCCCCGAATCGGAGCGGTCCTTCTTAACCCATAACAGTTTTCTTTCTCAGAGCATCACTTCGTCAGCCACATCCTGTGCTTCCTCGCTATCGACGACGCTTCGTGCGTTAAAAACCGAATTCGTGATCACATCTTCCCCTTCAAAGAAGAGCGTTTCCATACGAAGTTCTTTATAGTTTTCTTTCTTCATCTCATCCACCTCTTTTCTCACTGCCCAGCGGACCCATTGATTTCCAGATTGTAAGCATAGAGTGCCTGACAAAGGGTCTGAAGATCTGCCATCTTATCTGTCGTCGCCTGGCTCTTGATCACTTTGACCACGTAATCAAGGGCGGACACCGGCTGGTTTTCGTTCTCTCCCTTGAATATAAAGACCGGATCCCCAAGACTGCTGATATCCGCACTGGCTTTGACATAGATCACTTCATCCTTCCCACCGTAAACATACTGGGAACCGCCTTCGATCCGATCCTGAAGCTCAGTGATCGCTTCCTCCTGGCTTGCACCTTCTTTCAAAACAAAGAACATATACACGCCAAGATTTGATCCGAACCGGAGAGTAATACCGGCGTAAGTGGACTTTTCAAGAGCCAGCCAGCTTCTGAACTCAAGTCCGTCATAGGTATGAAGACCGGAATAATCCAAATTGTTCAGTGAAGCGAAGTCATAATCAACGATACCGAAATTGACATAGTCTTCTTCATTCGCAGCAGTATCGAAGTATAACTGCGCAGCCGCACCATAACGTAGCAGTGCTTTTGCCTGGTCCTGATAAGCAGAATACTCTTCCCCGTTGGCAATTGCCTTCAGATAGGAAGCGATAGAAACCTTACTATCAAGCAACGTGGAATTGGCATCGCGGTCAAAAACTTTCACCTTAATCTGGTCATTCATATCCTTTGCCGAGCAGCTGACGGGAATCAAACCATCTTGCTGATACACATTAGGCGATTCTGTTTTATTGCCGACTACTACCGTATAATTGCTGTAGGATCCGTCATCGCGGATCGGAAGCTCCACGATCAGGAAGAACTCCGAGCCGGCCATCGCACCGCCGATCATCACTTCTCTCTTTACGAAAGAAGCATTTACACCGGAAAACTTCGCATCCTGATAGCCATCGTAATACTCCACCGGCACCTGGCATTTCGTCTGCTTCCCGGATGTAAATTCATTCTCGCTGTCGCATTCCCAGGAAAGCTTCTCCGGATCCGCTTTACAAAGAATAGTCTTCACGTTCGTACAGCCACGGAATGTATTCTGCGGGATCCCGGTGATCCCGGAATCAATAATGATCTTACTGATCGAATCCGCACTCTCTGCCCACGGAGTCGAACCGGAAAGTGAATTAAAGAGATCGCCGCTGCCACGGATAAAGAGAATATCGTCCGCCAGCTCATAAGTTGCTGTCTCCCCGATCAGATCATACACGAACGAACCCACATCTTCACTTGTGATCACACTATCGAAATCACCCGTTCTCGTATACGGAACATGGTACAGAGTATTGCGGCTACTGACATGATCCATATTCTGTCCCCAAACATCCTGATCAAGGAATTCAAGATTCAACACATTCGGCAAGAGAACATTGATCGTTGCATCCGCCGAAAAAGTATCCACACCGAATCGGATATCCATTCCAGGAAGGACCACTCTCTGAAGCTTGCTGCATCCTGCAAAAGCACCGCCGGCAGATAGATCGGCGCTATTAGCTTGGATGACCACATCCTCGAGGTTTCTACACATTGCGAAAGAAGCGTATCCGAACTTGATCGTATCCGCGGATTCGATAACAACAGTTTCTATATCATCTCTTCCGCCGAAAGCAAGCTTCCCGATTTCCTTTACATTTTGCGGAATGATCACAGTGTTGATCTCCGGAACCGATTCATAATCTTTACCAAGAACATAAAATGCCTGATGATCTATCTTCGATCCCGTACCGCTGATCGTCAGCACACCGTCCTCGATCTCGTAATTAAGATCCTCACCACACGACCCGCTCTCCGGAAAAACAATTCTCTCATAGCCTCTCGCAGATACATTTCCTGTTTTCGTATCCGCCATCGCTAATGCGGAAAAAGAACTGAACCCGAGTGTTGCCGCAAGTACAACTGATGCCACCCGGTTTCCCGTCCGCATCTTCTCTCTGCCACTAAATCGTTGCATATCCTCCCCTACCTTTCTTAAAATGCTCATCCACATGACCTGATGAATCAATTAAGTGAATTATCACACATAATTGACATATTGAAAAGGCAGGAGATCGGGGAAATAGAAAAAGACCACCCCGGATTGGGATGGTCTTCTGAAAAACAAATCTTAATTGGATCAGAGCATTACTTCGTCAGCTACGTCCTGTGCTTCACCATTATCCACGACACTTCTTGCCCTGAGATTCGAAGTCACAATTACATCATCACTTTCAAACGAAATGATTTCTATATCCAAAGCAGTATACTCTTTCTTCTTCATTGTATTCACCTCTTTCTCATTAAGCATTAGCAGAAGTTGCAGCGTTACCAAATACATAGAGTGACTTACACAAAATCTGAAGTGCAGCCATTTCAGGAGTAGTAGCCTCCGCTGCTATAACCTTGGCAATATAGTCTTTTGCCGAAATACTATAACTTTCTTCGCCACGTGTAAACGAAATAACTGCACTGGTGAGAGAAAGGACAGAAGCACTCGCTTTCACATATACAACTTCATCAGTACCGCCATATGTGTACTCACTTCCATTATCAATGCATGTTTTCAGTTCATCAATAGCTGCTTCTTTATTTGAATCCTTGTCTACTTTAAAGAACATATACAATCCTAATGAAGAAGTAAATCTGAGAGAAATACCAGCATAAGAAGAATTTGTAAGCGGCAGCCATCCTCTCAAAGCTATTCCGTCATAAGTTGTGAGATTATAAGAAGTAGGCAGTTTTCCAAATCCAGCATCATCATAGCCAGCATTAGCAAGATTATCTGTATCAACATCAAAATAAACCTGAGCAGCTGCGCCGTAACACAGCATAGCATTAGCAATATTATGATATGCACTTAAACCACTGTTGTCGACAATCGACTGGAGATACATAGCAACCGATACATCCTTATCAAGCAAAGTATACATCGGCTCAGAAGGTCCAAGGCGAGTATTAATAATCTGGAAATGAATCAGCGCGGTCATATCTTTAGCTGAACACTTGATTGCATATCTTCCTGAATCCGTATCATAGGCAACCGGAGTATCGTTGTTATCCTTATATATCTCATATCCTTCAAAACTATTTCCATGATCTTCATCCTGCAATGGCAACTGCAGTACAAGGTATACCTCAGAGCCAGAAGCAACAACACCAACAGATACATTATTTGCGCTAGTAACAAACGTAACATTTACATCTGAGAACTTTTCCTTATAGGCATCCAAATAATCAGTATCTACAACGCAGTCTGTCGCTTTGTTCTTCATGAACTCATACTGGGCATTACAACTCCATTCCAAAGAATACGGATTCGGGTTGCATTCAACAGTCTGAACCTTGTTACATCCGTTGAATGTCTTGGCTCCGATAGAAGTAATACCTTCATCAATAACAACTTTAGTAATAGAAGCACGGTTTGCATACCAAGGAGCATTATTGGCGGAAAAATCGAAGAGTTCTCCTGTTCCCAGAATACTCAATGTACCATCATTCAAAGTATAATAAGAGGAATTACCACACAAAGTCCCCTTTACTTCTCCTCTATACCCTGGGTAGCCTGCAATTGGGAAACTATCCTTAACACTATTGAGTGATGAACTTTTAACAAAGAAATCAGGATAAAAACCGAGAGTGTCACTCGTAAAATAAAAATCTATATACGAAATATTAGGCATGAAAACCTGGGTTTCACGTCTGCTAATAAAAGGATGTCCCTCTATGCTTACAATAGAACTATCAATTTCAACCGACAAAGAGTCCGAAGTACTATAAAAACAGTTGTTACAAAGATTGATTAAATCACTTAATACTTGAACTCTTTTCAGTGCGCAATTATAAAAAGCCCCATCGTAAACTTGCTCAACAGAGCTTGGAAGCACAATACTTTCAAGGCTTGAACAATTCTCAAAAGCATTCGATTCGATTATTTTTACACCATCTGCTATTGTTACATCTGAAAGCGAAGGACAATCAAGAAAGGCATTCAAGTCAATTATCTGCACAGTAGAAGGTATCGACACACTCTTCAAATACGGATAATCGATAAATGCCTTCGTAGCAACATGAGTAATCCCTTCCCCAATAGTTACAGAATAGATATTTTCTCTTCCACAATCAGTTTCCCACTGAGGTCTGTCTACATTATATCCTTTGTGCGTATCCTCAGGGCCCATGACACCAGTTCCTGTAATTTCAAGGTGTCCTGTAACCCAGTCGAAAGTCCAAGAGAGATTGTTATCTGTTCCGGAAATCGGTGTCGGTAAAGGAGTAGTTTCAGGAGTTGGTGTTGAAGTCATAGGAAAAGCTTTATTACTAAAACCCTTCTCCATCTTTACAGTAGCTGTATTCTCAACCACAGTCTTAGCCGGTGCGGCTTTGGTATCCTGGTCCGCGAATGCCAGTGCGGAGAAGGTGCTGAGGGTGAGTGCCGCGGTAATGGCTGCGGCGATCACGCGGCTGGTTCTGCGTGAGGTTTCTTTTCTTCTAAACAAATGCATAAGTCCCCCTACTTTCTATAAAGATTTGATCTCATATAGACGTTGTTTCTGCTGAGGAGTTTTTCCTAAGTGCCAATTCCCTACTCTGCTGACAACGACTACTTCTGCATTCAATCATTTGGATACATTATACATTAGAAATGTGGACATGAGATATCAAAATTATTGTCTTTTTTATAAATAATTTTGGCGAATCTATCCATTGTTTCACTAGAGACAGAAGGATTTGGAAGTTTTTATTTAAACATGGGCACGGTATTCCATGTCGAAAGGATCGCTTTCGTCCGCCGTGATCACGGAACCGTCCTTCATTCCGGAATACCGCTTCTCTTCCCCGGATCTCGTTTTCAGGACAATATCGAACTCCTGATCCAGCGACGAAAACACCGTGATCTTCGTGGTATTCATCTCCTCATCCACTTCGCCTGCCACCATAAACTGATACGCGATATCGGAACGAAGGCACAGGACATGCTTACTCCAGTCCACTTCATCCTTACTCAGTACAAATCCTCCGGCCGGGGTATCATCGTAGATAGTGAGATACTTCATGGTATATCCCTCATAGGAATGGATCCCCGTGTTGTCCGGCGCATAGATCTGCCAGGAAGCATCACAGTCCGTCACCACATCCGAAGAGACCGCCTTATCGAAGTTCTCATAGCGCACCTCCTGCGGGAGGAAACGGCCTTTCCAGTAATCCACGGTAAAGTCGGAAGCAAGACTCATGACGATCACCAGAGCAGTTATTGCCACCAGATAAATACCACGGAGCCACACCGGCTTCAGGAATTTATAGGCGAGGCAGACCAGCCCGCAGAACAGGACGATCAGATACATATAGCTGTAAAAAGACGGGATATACGTCGTGACCCCGCTCTTTGCCACATTCACATACTTCTGGTTAAACCCGATCAGGATACAAGGCGTCAGCGTACCCACCGCCGCCAGGACAAGATGTC
>Ga0265301_10002883_pt1 | contig 19100 bp, 10 predicted proteins | sample AusTroGonzalo_MG_2_FD_193488 | JGI IMG/M metagenome (GOLD analysis project Ga0265301, IMG submission 193488) | Bovine rumen microbial communities from tropical cattle in Woodstock, Queensland, Australia - Gonzalo_04 | ecosystem: Host-associated > Mammals > Digestive system > Stomach > Rumen ... | reverse complement strand
GAGCATCTTGGCGAGGTGGTCCTTCTCGCGCTGCATCTGGGTGTTCAGGAGGCTGTAGTAGCCTTCACGACCGCCCCAGAACACATAACCGGTACCGCCGAGCTTGATGGTGGCATCGATCGCGTTCTTGATCTGGACGGCGGCGCGGGCGACGACGTCGAACTGCGGGTTGGTGGCGGCGCCGTTCATGTAGCGCTTGTTGCCGAAGACATTGGCGGTGCCCCAGAGGTTCTTGATGCCGGTCGCGGCCATCTTCTCCTTCAGGTAATCGACGATGTCCTTCATGCGGGCCTCGTACTCGGCGATGTCCTCGGTGTCCTCGACGAGGTCGATGTCGTGGAAGCAGAAGTACTCGATGCCCAGCTTCTGCATGATCTCGAAGCCGGCGTCAGCCTTTTCGCGGGCGCGGGTGTAGGGGCAGTCCGCCTTGTCCCACTCGTAGGAGCGGGTCTGGCCGCCGAACGGGTCGCCGGAAGCCTGGCCCAGGGTGTGCCACCAGGCCATGGCGAACTTGAGCCAGTCCTTCATGGGCTTGCCCATGACCACGCGGTTCGCGTCATAATAATGGAATGCAAGCGGGTTCTTGCTCTCAACGCCCTCGAAAGGGATCTTACCGATAGTCGGGAAATACTCTTTTGCCATAATGTTTTGTGTTTTAAGTGATTATAAGTTTGATTTCCAATTTTCGTAGGCCGCCAGGTATTCCTCCCGGCGGGAAGGGGTGATGACCGCGAGCTTCTCCAGCGTGGCAAAAGCCTCGTTGTGGTCGCTGTAGATGCCGGCGCCCAGGCCCGCTCCCTTGGCTGCGCCCACGGAACCGTCCGTGTCGTACAGCTCGATGGTGGCCCCGGAAACGCCCGCGAGGGTGTCGCGGAAGATGGGGGAGAGGAACATGTTGGCCTTGCCGGCGTGGATCATCTTCACGGGGATGCCCATCTGTTCCATGATTTCGATGCCGTACTGGAAGGAGAACACGATGCCTTCCTGCGCGGCACGCACGAGGTGCGCGCGGTTGTGGCGGTTGAAATTGACCCCGTGGATGCTGCAGCCGGTGTCCTTGTTCCCGAGCATCCGTTCGGCGCCGTTGCCGAAGGGGAGGATGGACACGCCGTCCGAGCCGATGGGGACGGTGGCGGCGAGGTCGTTCATGTCGGCGTAGGAGAGTCCGTCCGGAACGATGGTGCGGCGGATCCAGGAGTTCAGGATGCCGGTTCCGTTGATGCACAGGAGGACGCCGAGGCGGGTCTGCTCCGCGGTGTGGTTCACGTGCGCGAAGGTGTTGACGCGGCTCTGCGGGTCGTAGTTCACCGTTCCGTTCACGCCGTACACGACGCCGGAGGTGCCGGCCGTGGAGGCGATTTCACCGGGCTCGAACACGTTGAGGGAAAGGGCGTTGTTGGGCTGGTCGCCGGCGCGGTAGGTGACCGGGGTGCCGGGGGCGAGGCCCAGGTCGGCCGCCGCTTCCTTCGTCAGGAGACCCTGCAGGCCGAAGGTGGGCTTGATCGGAGGCAGGATGCTGGCGTCGAAGCCGAACTGCGCGAGCAGGCGGTCGGACGGCTTGTTCTCGCGGAAATCCCAGAAGATACCTTCCGAGAGGCCGCTGACGGTGGTGCACACGGAGTCGGTCAGGCGCATGGCGATGTAGTCGCCCGGGAGCATGATCTTGCTGATGCGGTCATACAGGGAAGGCTCGTTCTCCTTCACCCAGGCCAGTTTCGCGGCCGTGAAATTACCGGGGTTGTTCAGCAGATGCTCCAGGCACCAGTCCTTGCCCAGGGCCTCGAAGGCCTTGTTTCCGTAGGGAACGGCGCGGGAGTCGCACCAGATGATGGCCGGCCTCAGGACATTGCGGTCCTTGTCCACGCAAACGAGCCCGTGCATCTGGTAAGAGATACCGATGGCCCGGATGTCGGCCGGCGAAAAAGTCTTGCTCTGGAGGGTCGCCTTGCTGCGGACCTGCTCCAGGATGTCCGCCGTCGCGAGCCGCAGGTTGCCCCACCACATGGAGGGGTCCTGCTCGGCATAGCCGGTCTGGTGGGACATGATAGGCGCTTCGATCTTGGGATAGAAGGCGGTAGCAACGCATTTGCCGGTCTCGATGTTCACGAGACTGGCCTTGACGGAAGAACTTCCGACATCGTAACCAAGGAGATACATGTTATAATCTGGATTTGTTGTAAATGGTCTTGTCGAAGCGATAGTACCGCGCAGCGCGGTGCGAGACGCCTTTCTCGCGCTCGTCCAGGGCGACGAGGTAGGGCATCTGGGTCATTTTCTTGTAGAAGTTGGCCGGGTCCAGCTGGGTGCCGAAGACGACTTCGTACAGGTTCCGCAGCTGGGTGAGGGTGAACTTCCGGGGCAGGAGGGCGTACAGGGGAGACGGGTCCATAGATGCGAAGCTGCGGAGCTTGGCCATGGCCTCGGCGACAATACGGTTGTGGTCGAACGCCAGCGGGGGGAGTTCCTCGACCGGCACCCAGAGCGCTTCCGTGCCCTCGATGTCATGCTGCATGCTCCGGCCGATCTTGACGAACGCCATATAGGCGATGGTGACGATACGCTGTACGTGCTCCTTCTGGGTCTCCACGAGCCAGTGGACATCCTTCGGGTCCTTGGTACGGTCGATGGAGCCGAAAGCGTGGAACTGCACGAGGGGAATGCTTTTCAGGCCGGTGAGTTCTTCGAGCACCCGCCGGGCGGCATCGTCCAGTTCTTCATTGTCCAGGATCAGGGTTCCCGGCAGTTTCATGTCGTGGAACTCCTTTCCCTGATCCACGCCTGTCCGCCGGATCAGCAGCGCCTGCAGCCGGGTCCCGTCGAAACCGAGGACCGTGCAGTCTACCGATAGGTGGATTTTTGATTGTTCGCCCGTCATGGCCATTGCGTTTTAGTTTTCCAAAGATAAGGATTTATTTGTCACAAAACAACAATCTTATTGTATTTTTTACAATTTGAGTGATTTTTTGCGTTTTTTCGCGTAACTTTGCATCGTTTCGGGGTGTGGCGCAGTTGGCTAGCGCATCTGCTTTGGGAGCAGAGGGTCGTGTGTTCGAGTCACATCACCCCGACAGAAAGAGCCGGACGGAAGCCCGGCTCTTTCCGTTGGGAAAAAGCATCCGCGATAACCGATAACCGGAAGATTTTCATATATTTGCAAATATGAAAAGGAAAGCATTGTTCATCGGCGGAACGGGTACGATCAGTTCCGCCATTACCGCGCAACTGGCTGCGGAAGGGGAGTGGGAACTGACGCTGCTCAACCGGGGGAACCGGAATGCGGGGCTGCCCGGGAACGTGGCGGTCCTCCGGGCCGACATCGGGGACGAGGCGGCGGTGGAGAAACTTCTGGAAGGCACGCAGTGGGACTGCGTGTGCGATTTCATCGGCTTTGTTCCCGCGCAGGTCGAGCGGGACTGGCGCCTGTTCCGGGGCCGGACGAAGCAATACATGTACATCAGCAGCGCATCGGCCTATCAGAAGCCTGCGGCGAGTCCGTTCATCACGGAGGGGACGCCCCTCGTGAATCCGTACTGGGAGTACTCCCGGAACAAGATCGCCTGCGAGGAGTTCCTGATGGAGAAGCACCGGACGGAAGGATTCCCCGTCACCATCATCCGGCCCAGCCACACCTATGACGAGCGGTCCGTGCCTCTCGGGGTCCACGGTTCCAACGGCTCCTGGCAGGTACTGCGGCGGATGCTGGACGGGAAGCCGGTCATCATCCACGGCGACGGGACCTCCCTGTGGACCCTCACGGACAACCGGGATTTCGCGAAGGGGTTCATCGGCCTGATGGGCAATCCCCACGCGCTCGGGAACGCCTTCCAGATCACCTCGGACGAGGTCCTGACCTGGAACCAGATCTACCAGACCATCGCGGACGTCCTCGGGGTGGAGCTGAAGGCGTACCACGTCTCGGCGGAATTCCTGGACGAGGCGGGTCCCTACGATTTCCGGGGCGGCCTGACCGGGGACAAGTCGTGCACGGTCCTGTTCGACAATTCGAAACTCAAGCGGGCGGTCCCGGGTTTCCAGGCGACGATCCGCTTCGAGGAGGGGGTGCGCCGGACCATCGGCCACATCCTCACCCATCCCGAACTGCAGTGCCCGGACCCCGCCTTCGACGCCTGGTGTGACCGGGTCATCGGCGCTCTCGAACAGGCGAAAGCCGCGCTCCGCTGACGGTTCATCCCCCGAAACGGTTGTTTCATCGGGAAATCCGGGACATCGGCACCGGGTCTCCCGATTTTTTTACTATCTTTATCCTGCTAATTAATAACACGCGTGTATGAAAAAGATCCTGGTTCTGTTTACGGCCGTATTGGCTCTTGCCGCCTGCAAGAAGACGCAATCCCCCCATCCGGATTGGACGTACGGTTCCGTCATGTATGAAGTCAATATCCGCCAGTTCTCCCCGGAGGGGACGTTCAAGGGGGTGGAGGAGCAGCTTCCCCGCCTGAAGGACCTCGGGGTGGACATCCTGTGGCTGATGCCGATGTATGAGATCGGCACCGAAGGCCGGAAGGGCACCCTCGGCTCCTATTACGCCATCTCTGATTACAAGAAGGTCAATCCGGAATTCGGGACCCTGGAGGACTTCGAGCACCTCGTCGCCGAGGCCCACAAGCTCGGGTTCAAGGTCATCCTGGACTGGGTGGCCAACCAGACGGCCCCGGACAACGTGTGGATGTACGAGAAGCCCGCAAACTTCTACGAGCGCGACTCCCTGGGCAACGCCATCTACGAGTATGACTGGACCGACACCCGCAGCCTCAACTATGAGAACGAGGAGGTCTGGTGGGCGCAGGACGATGCGATGCGTTTCTGGCTCGGGAAGGGCGTGGACGGCTTCCGCTGCGACGCCGCCGGTGAGGTGCCGGCCGAGTTCTGGAAGGGCATCCTGCCCAAGATGAATGCCGATTATCCCGACATCTACCTCCTCGCCGAGGCCGAGCGCGACAACCTGGCCGACCCGGCCGAGACCTTCGACGCGAACTACGCCTGGGAACTCCACCACCTGCTGAACAGCATGGCCCAGGGCCGCAAGACCGTGGCCGACCTCAAGGACTACATCGCCCGCGACGCCGCCCGCTTCCCGAAGGAGGCCTTCCGCCTGACCTTCACTTCCAACCACGACGAGAACTCCTGGTCCGGGACCGAGTTCGAGCGCGAGGGGAAGGCGGCCAATGCCTGCGCCGTCCTGTGCTTCACCCTTCCGGGCAGCCAGCCGCTCATCTACACCGGCCAGGAAATCGGCCTTTCCCGCCGCCTGGAATTCTTTGAGAAAGACCCGATTACCGACTGGTTCCCGAACGAGTACACGACCTTCTGGAAGCGGCTCGTGAACCTCAAGCACAACAATCCGGCCCTCGCCGCCGGCGAGAAGGGCGGTCCCATCGAGTACATCGACGCCCCCGACGGGGTCATCGCCTTCTCCCGTGCCCTGAAAAACAACAAGGTCGTCGTCGCCGCCAACTTCGGCGTCACGCCGGTGGACGATGTCATTTCGAGCGGAGCCGAAGGCGGAGTCGAGAAATCTGAAGCCAATGACAACCGCCCCCAGGGCGAAACCGGCGGCACCCCCTTCCGCAACCTGACGGCCGATCCCGTTACGCTCCACCTCACCCTGGACGGCACCTATACGGACATCTTTACCGGCGAGACCCATGAAGCGGGAGCGCACGACTTCGTCCTCTGGCCGGGTGACTATCTTGTTTTGACCAAATGAACGCGTTGATGAAAACGTTGGCAGCGACGGCCGTGGCGGCCGGGCTGACCGGATGCCAGGCCGGATTCGATCCGGCATCGGTGCCGGACGCGACTCCGGACCAGGTGACCCGGGTGGAACCGCTCTCCTGGTGGACTGGCATGAAAACCCCGTTGCAGCTGCTTGTACAGGGGAAAGGAATCGGCGCGAAGGAGATCCGTCTGGAAGGCGGCGAGGGCGTGCGCGTCCGCGCCACCCACCCGGCGGACAGTCCGGATTACCTGTTTGTCGATGTGGAAATCCAGGCCAACGCCCAGCCCGGGACCTATTATCTGGTCGTGGGCGAGGGAGAGGAAGCGGTCAAGTATCCGTACCTGATCCGGCAGCGGGAGAAGGGCAGCGCCGACCGGGGCAGTTTCACCACGGCCGACCTGGTGTACCTGATCATGCCGGACCGCTTCGCTTCCGGCCGTGCCGGAAACGACAAGGCCTGGGACGGGGAAGCGTATGACGATGGTTCTGCAGTGGCCTGGACCGTGCCCGAAACACCCGACCAGGTGGACCGGGAAGACCCGGTAGCCCGCCACGGCGGTGACATCCAGGGTATCATCGACCACCTGGACTACATCGCGGACCTGGGCGCGACGGCCCTGTGGAGCACGCCCCTGCTGCTGGACAACCAGCCCCGGGAGTCCTACCACGGCTACGCCTGCGGCGACTACTACCACATCGACCCGCGCTTCGGCGACAACGCCTTGTATAAGAAGATGGTGGACGAGGCCCATGAAAAGGGCATCAAGGTCATCATGGACATCGTTACGAACCACTGCGGCACGGCCCACTGGTGGATGGACAACCCGCCCTTTGCCGACTGGTACCACGTCACCGAACCGTACATGCAGATGAACGCCCTCTTCTCGGTCTATATGGACCCGCACGCGTCCGTGAAGGACCGCGACCGCCAGCAGAGCGGCTGGTTCGTCCCGTCCATGCCGGATATGAACCTGGATAACCCCTACGTGCTGAGGTACTTCCAGCAGTGGGCGGTGTGGTGGACCGAGTACGCGGGCCTGGACGGCCTTCGCGTGGACACCTATCCCTACAACGAACCCGAGCCCATGTCCGAATGGTGCAAGGCGGTCCGGAAGGAGTACCCGAACATCAACATCGTAGGCGAGTGCTGGGACATGAACATCCCGCAGGTAGCCTACTGGCAGGCCGGGAATCCGAACAAGAACGGTTTCGACAGCAACCTGCCCTGCATCATGGACTTCCCGCTCCAGCGCGCCATGCTTACAGCCCTGTGCGAAGACCAGGTCTGGTGGGATGAGGGGATGACCCGCGTGTACACCGTCCTGGCGCAGGATTTCGCCTACAAGGACCTGGACAACCTGATGATCTTCTTCGCCAACCACGATCACGACCGCACGGGCGACGTTCTGCGGCACGATCCCGCGCGCATGAAACTGGCGCTGGCGATGCTGGCTACGTTCCGCGGCATCCCGCAGCTGTATTACGGCGACGAGATGATGTTCTGCGAGCGGCCGGGCCTGCATCACGACGGTTCCAAGCGCATCGACTTCCCGGGCGGCTGGCCCGGCGACGAGGCCGACTTGTTCACGGCGGAAGGCCGGGCTGCGGCGGGTTATACCCGTGACGCGGACTACACGGCGGCCGCGGGCCTGCACGACTATGCCCGCGCCCTCTTCCAGTGGCGGAAGACCTGCCCGGTCATCCACCACGGCAAGACGCTGCACTTCCTGTCCCGCAAGAACGTGGACGCCGTGAACTACACGGACAATACGTACGCGTTCTTCCGGTACGATGACAAGGACGCTGTTTTCGTGTATATCAACAATACCGATGAGGAGCGTACGCTGGACTGGTCGCACTACGATGAATTCGTCACAGGCCCGGTGGAGGGCCATGACGTCATATCCGGAGAGCGCGTCGTGCTGGAGGACGGCCTCGTAGTGGAGCCCCGCACCGCGCTCATCGTGGAGTTCCGGCGCTGACGGGCGTCGGCTCACAGACCTTATTGCTGGAGGCTGACTCACGGTTGAGTCAGCCTCTTGTGTTGGGGGGTCTGCGAGGTTGGGTACTGGTGCTTTTATAGTCTTTTACAAGACTCCCGGTTCCCAACCTGTCTGCCTGCTCGAAAGAAGGGGTAGGGACCTGCGCCACCATCGGCACTCAGAACGTCTGCCTGATAGCATTGCACAGGTACGAAGATTTTCGTAGCTTTGTACACTATGATCCAGATTCACTGTACCAACGATAACAAGTACCATGATGTGGTACCCGGGTCCCATCTGCTGGACCTGGCGCTTAAGGAGTATCCGGTCGTCACGGACCCGAAGACCGGGAAGCGTTACCCGGCGCTGGCCGCGCTGGTGGATCACAAGCTCAAGGAACTGAGCTTCAGTCTGTTCTTCCCGCATGAAGTGACCTTTATCGGGTATAACCACCCGGACGGGCGGCGGACGTATATCCGTTCGCTGTGCTTCCTGCTGCAGCACGCGGTGCGTGACCTGTATCCGGGTAAGGTGCTGGTAATCAGCCACTCCCTTCCCAGCGGACTGTACTGCGAACTGCGGGAAGGCGCGCCCGGAGGGCCGGCGGTGAAGCCGGACGCCGAGGGCTTCGAGCGCCTCAGTGCCCGGATGTGCGAAATGGTGGAGGCCGACCTCCCCTTCACCACGGAGAAGATTCCCTCCGAGCAGGCCGAAGCCCAGTTCGAAGTGCAGGGGCAGCCCTACAAGGCGGAACTCCGCCGCTCGCTGGGCCGCTACTTCTGCCGGGTGTATTATCTGGACGGCCAGGTAGATTCCTTCCACGGGCCGCTCGTTCCATCGACCGGGCTCCTGAACGTTTTCGGCCTCATGCCCTTCCACAAGGGATTCTGCCTCCAGCCGCCGGCAAACAGTGATATCACCAAGGTCACCCCCCGCCGCCCGCAGGCCAAACTGACGGCCACGTTCAAGGAATACGCGGCCTGGTGCCATTCAACCGGCATCAGCGGCATCGGGACGCTGAACAAGACGTTGCTGGACGGGAAGGCGGTGAGGCTCATTAACTTATGCGAAGCCCGCCAGGAGCGGGAGTACGCCCGCGTGGCGGACCTCATCTACGCCGAGCGGGACCGCGTGAAGATTGTCTTTATCGCCGGTCCTTCCTCCAGCGGAAAGACCTCCTCGTCGCTCCGTCTCGCCCAGCAGCTCCGCATCCTGGGGATGAAGCCCAAGGTCATCGAACTGGACAACTACTTCGTCGCCCGCGAGCTTACGCCCAAGGACTCGGACGGCGCGCTCGACTTTGAGGCGCTGGAAGCCATGGACCTGAAACTGCTTGGGGAACACCTCAACACACTGCTTGAGGGAGGCCGGGTGGAACTGCCCCGCTACGACTTCAGGCAGGGGAGGCCGTTCTTCGAGGGGAACTACATGCAGCTGGACGAGAATGACATCCTCGTGATGGAAGGCATCCACGCCCTGGATCCCGCGATGGTGCCGTCCGTGGACCAGAGCCGCATCTTCCGGGTGTACGCATCGGCCCTGACTTCCCTGAACGTGGACGAGAACAACAACATCTCCACGACCGACAACCGGCTCCTGCGCCGGATGGTCCGCGACCACCGCTACCGCGGCATCAACCCGGAAGACACCATCCTCCGCTGGCCCTCCGTCCGCCGGGGTGAGAACAAGTACATCTTCCCCTTCCAGGAGAACGCCGATGCGCAGTTCAATTCCGCCCTCCTCTATGAGCTCCCGCTCCTGAAATACTACGCGGAGCCCCTCCTGCGGCGCATCCACCCCTCTTCGCCGGCCTACACCGACGCCATTCGCCTGCTGAAATTCCTGGACTTCATCGTCGCCCTCACGCCCGAGGAGATCGCCGCCGTTCCGCCGACGTCCATCCTCCGGGAGTTCATCGGCGGGCAGACGTTGTAAGGAGGGGTTAGCACGGGGTGTTTTGCAAGATATTGATATTTAGATAGTTACTTTTTGCCCTGTGCTGACCCCTTCGGTTTTGGGGTGGGGTCAGCACGGGGCGCTTCGTAATGAGCTGATAGTCAATGGTTCTTGTTTTATTGTGTGCTAACCCCCGGGAACGTGATGAAGGAAACTGAAAAAATAGTGGTATCTTTGTATGTTTTATGGAGAAGAAGGAATACATACAGGTACGGGGCGCGCACGCGAACAACCTGCAGGGGGTCGATGTGGACATCCCGCGCGGGGAGTTCGTCGTGGTGACGGGCCTTTCCGGCAGCGGAAAGTCGTCATTGGCCTTCGATACGATCTATGCGGAGGGGCAGCGGCGGTACATGGACACGCTCTCCACCTATGCGAAGCATTTCATGGGCATCCTCGAGAAGCCCGAGGTGGAGGAGATCCGGGGCCTGAGCCCGATCATCGCCATCGAGCAGAAGACCACCGGCAGCAATCCCCGCTCCACCGTGGGCACCATCACGGAGATCTATGACTTCCTGCGCCTGCTGTATGCGAAGGGCTCCCGCGCCATCTCGCCGGAATCCGGCCAGGAGATGGTCCGGTACACCGACGCCCAGATCGTGGACCTGATCATGACGGCCTACCGGGACCGGAAATGTTACCTGCTCGCCCCGCTCATCCGCGGCCGCAAGGGCCATTACCGCGAGCTGTTCGACCAGCTCCGGAAGCGCGGCTACACGGAGGTCCGCATCGACGGGGAAATCCTGGAACTGCAGGGCGTTACGGCCCTGGACCGCTACAAGCCCCATTTCATCGAACTGGTGGTGGACCGGCTGAAGCCCGGGGCGGGCGACGATGTGCGCATCCGCGATTCCGTGGCGAGGGCGCTGGACCAGGGGAAGGGGTCCGTCGCCGTGATGGACCTCGAAACCGGGGCGCTGCAGCATTTCTCCAAGCACCTGGTGGACCCGGTGACGGGTACTTCCCTCCAGGAACCGCAGCCGCATACCTTCTCCTTCAACTCGCCGCAGGGCTATTGCCCGCACTGCAAGGGTCTCGGCACGATCGTGGACGTGAACGTGGACTCCATCATCCCGGACCGCACGATATCCATCGCCGACGGGGCCATCGCCCCGCTGGGGAAGATCCGGGAAAGCAAGAAGTTCGATATCATCCGTTCCATCGCCCGGAAATACGGGTTCAGCCTGTACGAGCCGGTGGGAACGCTGCCCGATGAGGCGGTGTCCCTCCTCGTGTACGGCTCGGACGAACTGTTCCGGGTGGGTGACGGCAACCTCTCCGAGATGGAGGCCTGGGGCGGAGTCATTGACCATATCGAGGACACCATCGTGTGCCCCGACTGCCACGGGACGCGCCTGTCGAAGGAGGCCCTGTGCTTCCGGATCGACGGGAAAACCATCGCCGAGGTGGCTGCGATGGAGATTTCGCAGCTGCGGCAGTGGCTGGACGTCATCCCGGACGGCTTCAACCAGCGGGAGAAGAACGTGTCCCGCGACATCCTCAAGGAACTGCGGGAGCGGGTCCAGTTCATGCTGGACGTGGGCTTGGACTACCTGTCGCTGGACCGCGCCACGGCATCCCTGTCGGGCGGTGAGAGCCAGCGGATCCGCCTCGCCACCCAGATCGGCTCCAAGCTCGTGAACGTGCTGTACATCCTGGACGAGCCCTCCATCGGCCTGCACCAGAAAGACAACCGCAAGCTCATCGCCTCGCTGCAGGCCCTCCGCGACGAGGGCAATTCCGTGATGGTGGTGGAGCACGATGCGGAGACGATGTACAGCGCCGACTGGCTCGTGGACGTGGGCCCCGGGGCGGGGGAGCATGGCGGTAAGATCTGCCTCAGCGCTCCTTTGTCCGCTTTGTTGCGGGATGAGCCCATGGACCCGGAAACGGCCTCCCACGCGGTGGTGGGCCCGTCCGTGACGCTGGATTACCTGAAGGGGCTCCGGTCCATCCCGGTTCCTTCCCGGCGGCGTTTCGGCAACGGGGAAACCCTCACCCTGTACGGCGCCCGGGGGAACAACCTCAAGGGCATCGACGTGACCTTCCCGCTGGGCTGCTTCATCGGCGTCGCCGGCCTGTCCGGCAGCGGCAAGTCCACCCTCGTGAACGAGACGCTGATGCCCATCCTCAAGCAGAAATTCTATAACAGCAAGGAGAAACCGCTCCCGTACGACCGGTTGGAAGGCGTGGAGCATATCGACAAGCTCATCGAGATCGACCAGTCGCCCATCGGCCGCACCCCGCGGTCCAACCCGGCCACTTTCACCGGCGTGTTCAACGACATCCGCACCCTCTTCGAGGAGACGCAGGATGCGAAGGTGCGCGGTTTCAAGGCCGGCCGCTTCTCGTTCAACGTCCCCGGCGGGCGCTGCGAGGAGTGCAAGGGCGCGGGCATCAAGGTCATCGAGATGAACTTCCTCCCTTCGGTCCATGTGCCCTGCGACCAGTGCCGCGGCCGCCGCTACAAGGAGGACACCCTCGCCGTGCGCTACAAGGGGAAGAATATCAACGACGTGCTGGAAATGCCTGTCGCCGAGGCGTATGAGTTCTTCAAGCCCATTCCGAAAATCGCCTCCAAACTCAAGGCGATGGTCGATGTGGGGCTCGGGTATGTCCATCTGGGGCAGTCTGCCGTGACCCTGTCCGGCGGCGAGTCCCAGCGCATGAAACTGGCCGCCGAACTCTCCCGCCCCTCCACGGGCCGCACGCTCTATATCCTGGACGAGCCCACCACGGGCCTCCATTTCGAGGACATCCAGGTCCTCCTCGGCGTGCTGGACCGCCTCGTGGAAGCCGGCAACACCGTCATCATCATCGAGCACAACCTGGACGTGCTGAAGAGTGTGGACTGGCTCATCGACATGGGCCCCGAAGGCGGCCGCCGCGGCGGACGCATCGTCGCCCAGGGCACCCCCGAGCAGCTCGCTTCCGACCCCGCCTCCGTCACCGGCCCCTACCTGAAGGACGTGCTGTAGCGGGCCAACAGCCTTTTCCGTCCTGCCCGCCCCCGATCGGGCATTTCAATTATTCAGTCATTCCGAGCAATTTTCCTGTCATTCCGAGCGGAGCGAAGGAATCTGATGAGGCCCTTGGGGGAGGAAACGGGGGGCGTTTTTTGCCGCTTTTCAAAATTATTGCTAATTTAGCAGGCTGATGGGAACGGGACGTTCCCGGGATGGAAATCTAAAACCTTAAACGATATGGCTGAAACGGTCAAGAAGACGCTGCGGGATTCGGCAGCGATGCGATGGCTGGCGCTGCTGCTGCTGGCGCTGGCAATGTTCTGTGCATACATTTTCATGGACATCCTGTCCCCGATCAAGGACCTGATGCAGGAGACCCGCGGGTGGGATTCCACTGCGTTCGGTACGATGCAGGGATCGGAGGTGTTCCTCAACGTGTTCGTGTTCTTCCTCATCTTCGCGGGCATCATCCTGGACAAGATGGGGGTGCGGTTCACCGCCGTGTTGTCCGCCGCCGTGATGCTGGCGGGCGCCTGCGTCAAGTGGTTCGCCGTGAGCGGCTCCTTCATCGGCAGCGGCCTGGAGACCTGGTTCACCAACAACCTGAATTACATTCCGCTGTTTGACGAACTGGGCGTGTCGCCCTTCTACCGGGGGATGCCGGCGTCGGCGAAACTCGCCGCCTGCGGCTTCATGATCTTCGGCTGCGGCTGCGAAATGTGCGGCATCACGGTGAGCCGTGGTATCGTCAAGTGGTTCAAGGGCCGGGAGATGGCCCTCGCGATGGGCTCCGAAATGGCCCTGGCGCGCCTGGGTGTCGCCACCTGCATGATCTTCTCGCCCTTCTTCGCCAAGCTCGGCGGCCATGTCGATGTCTCCCGCTCCGTCGCTTTCGGCGTGGTGCTCCTGTGCATCGCCCTCATGATGACCGTCGTGTATTTCTTCATGGACAAGAAACTGGACGCGCAGACCGGTGAGGCTGAGGAGAAGGATGATCCCTTCAAGGTCAGCGACATCGGCAAGATCCTCTCCGACGGCGGATTCTGGATCGTGGCCCTGCTGTGCGTGCTCTATTATTCCGCCATCTTCCCGTTCCAGAAGTATGCGGTGAACATGCTCCAGTGCAACCTGACCCTGACGGAGCCGGCTGCCGATTCCTTCTGGGCCGGTTCCAGCGTGACCATCGTCCAGTACGTCATCATGCTCGTGGTGGCTGCCGCCGGCTTCGCCTCCAACTTCATGAAGGACAAGGGCCGCAAGTACCTGTTCCTCGGCATCTCCGTCGCGGCCCTCATCGTGTACTGCTACATGGGTTACATGCGCCAGAGCGCGGAGTCCATCTTCGCGGTGTTCCCGCTCCTGGCCGTCCTGATCACCCCGATCCTCGGTAACTACCTGGACCATAAGGGGAAGGGTGCGTCGATGCTCGTCCTGGGCTCTATCCTCCTCATCATCTGCCACCTCACCTTCGCCTTCGTGCTCCCGCTGTTCAAGGGCAATGCCGTGGGCGGCGCCATCGTCGCGTACGTGACCATCCTCGTGCTCGGCTCCAGCTTCTCGCTGGTCCCGGCCGCCCTCTGGCCTTCCGTGCCGAAGCTCGTGGACGCCAAGGTGATCGGCAGCGCCTACGCCCTCATCTTCTGGATCCAGAACATCGGCCTCTGGCTGTTCCCGCTCCTGATCGGCAAGGTCCTGGACAAGACCAACCCGGGCGTGACGGATCCGACGCAGTTCAACTATACGGCCCCGCTCGTGATGCTCGCGTGCCTGGGCGTCGCCGCCCTCGTGCTGGGTCTCGTCCTGAAGGTCGTGGACCGCAAGAAGCACCTCGGCCTCGAGGAACCCAATATCCAGTAAATGGCCAGGAAGCCGCTTGGGAAGTGGGCCTGCTGGATTGCGCTGGCCTGCCTGGTGGTACCGATGTTCGCATCGTACTACTTCGATGACCTGTTCTCCAGCATCTCCTACCTGTTCCAGGATCCCGGCCTGACCGAGCTCGGCTGGGACGAGAACGACTACGGAAAATACACCAGCGGATACAGTGTCCTGTGTATCCTCGGCGGCCTCGCGCTGTTCGGCATACTGCTGGACAAGTGGGGCGTGCGTGTGGCCGGTACCCTGTATGTGGGCATGATGGTCGCCGGCGCGGGCATCGTGACCTGGGCGCTCCTGAGCGGCCAGAAGAGTTCCGCGACGCTGGCCTATGCGGGCTGTATGGTGTTCGGCCTGGGAAGCGAGATGGCCGGAACGGTGGTGAACCGCTCCATCGGCCGATGGTTCAAGGACGGAGGGATGGCCCTTGCCATGGGCCTTCACCTGGCGATTGCCCGCCTGGGCACCGCCTTCGCCCTCGTCGTATCCCCGAGGCTGGTGGTCCAGCAGGCCAATCACGTCTATTCCCTGACGGAGACCGCCCGCCCGGCCCTCCTGGGCATGGGCCTGATGGCTGTCGGTATGATCCTCTGGGCCGCCTTTGTGGCCCTGGACGCCCGTCGCTTCCCCAAGCAGGGAGGCGCCGTGAACAAAGATGACGACTTCCGCTTCAAGGATGCATTCAAGGTGCTGGGAAACAAGAATTTCTGGCTGCTGGGCCTGCTGTGCGTGCTGTTCTACAGCAGCATCGTGGCCTTCAAGAAGTTCGCCGGTGCCATCCTGATCCCGCGTTTCGGCGTCCCCGCCGAGGCCGCCGGCTGGATGGTGTCCATGCTGCCGTTCTCCACGGTCATCTTCGCCCCGCTGTTCGGCCTGATGGTGGACAGGATGGGCAAGGGAACCCGCTGGATGATCATCGGGTCCATCCTGGCCCTGGCGGCGCACCTGATGCTCGCCTTCGCGCCCGCGGGCGTACCGTTCTGGGGATATCTGTCGATGGCCTTCCTGGGCTTCGGCTATTCCCTGGTGCCTGCCGCCCTGTGGCCCAGCGTCCCGAAGATCGTCCCGGACAAGATCCTGGGAACGACGTTCGCCCTGCTTTACTGGGTGCAGAACCTGGGCCTGCTGGTATTCAAGCGGCTCGCGGGAAGCATCCTGGGCAGCGAATCCGGCACGCCCGTCACCGTGGAACTGATGTTCACGGGCCTGTGCATCGCGGCGCTCCTGTCCGCCCTGCTGTTCGCGGCCAATTCCGCGCGGCACCCGGAGCTGAAGCTCGATGCGCCGAGCCGGTAGATTCCTTCGCTGCGCTCGGAATGACAGAAAAGTGCGCTCGGAATGACAGAAGAGTCGGAAAGACAGAAGAGCGAGCTTGAAATGACAAAGATTATCCATGCTATTAGATAAGGTAAACAGTCCGGCCGATATCCGGAATTTCAATACGGAACAGCTTCGGGAGCTATGCGCGGAGATCCGCCAGTATATGGTGGAGTGCTGCGCGAAGAATCCGGGTCACCTGGGTTCCAGCCTCGGTGCGGTGGAGTTGATCGTGGCCCTGCACGCCGTGTATGATACGCCCAAGGACAAGATCGTCTTCGACGTGGGCCATCAGGCCTATGCCCATAAGATCCTGACCGGCCGCCGGGCCGCGTTCCGGAAGAACCGCACCCGCGAGGGGATCAGCGGCTTCCCCAACCGGTCCGAGAGCCCGTATGACGCCTTCGGGGCCGGGCACTCTTCCACGGCCATTTCGGCGGCCCTCGGTTTTGCCGAAGCGGCCCGCCTGATGGGAACCAAGGAGCGCGTGGTCGCCCTTCTCGGCGACGGCGCCCTCACCGGCGGCCTCGCCTGGGAAGGCCTGAACAACGCCGGTTCCTCCAAGGCCGACCTCCTGGTGATCCTGAACGACAACAATATGTCCATCGACCAGGCCTTGGGCGGCATGCACGACTACCTGCTCCGGGTCACCACCTCGGCCACCTATAACCGGGTGAAGGGCAAGATCTGGAACCGGATGGGGGACAGCAAGTTCCGCAAATGGGTCCAGCGCCGGGTCACCGACACGAAATCGAATCTCGTGCGCGGCAGCGGCGGCGCCGTCTTCGAGTCGCTGGGCTTCCGCTATTTCGGGCCCGTCGATGGAAACGACATCGCCCAGATGACGGAAACGCTCCGCCGCCTGAAGGACCTCAAAGGGCCCCGGATCCTGCACGTCATCACTAAGAAAGGTAAGGGATACGCCCCTGCGGAGGCCGATCCCACCACCTGGCATGCCCCGGGGCGCTTCGACCCCGCGACCGGAGTCCGCGTGAAGACCGCCTATCCGGCCGACCGCTACCAGGACGTGTTCGGGGAGGTCCTTGTCGATCTCGCCCGCCGCGACCAGCGGGTCGTGGGCGTCACCCCCGCCATGGCGACCGGCTGCGGGATGCAACTGCTGGAGCAGGCGATCCCCGATCGGTTCTTCGACGTGGGCATCGAGGAAGAGCACGCCGTCACCTTCTCGGCCGGCCTCGCCGCTGCCGGGATGAAACCCTTCTGCAACATTTACTCCTCTTTCTCCCAGCGGGCTTATGACCAGATCATCCACGACGTGGCCCTGCAGAACCTGCCGGTGGTCCTGTGCTTCGACCGGGGCGGCCTGGTGGGGGAGGATGGCGCCACGCATCACGGCTGCTTCGACCTTGCGGCCTACCGCAGCATCCCGAACGCCCTGATTGCCGCGCCCCGGAATGAACTGGAGCTCAAGAACCTGATGTACGCGGGACTGTCCATCAAGGGCGGACCTTATATTATCCGTTACCCGCGCGGGTGCGGAGAAGGCGTTTCCTGGAAGGAAGAACCCTATTCGGACCTGCAGGTCGGGAAGGGCGAGAAGCTCCTGGACGGAAAGGGCGTCGCCATCCTGGGCATCGGCCCCGTGGTGAACCGCGCCCTGGAGGCGGCGAAGCGGCACCGCGACGATTACTGGACGGCTCCGGCCGTGTATGACATGCGGTTCCTCAAGCCTTTGGACAAGGCCATCCTGGAGGAGGTTTCCCGCTTCCGGGTAATCCTCACCCTGGAGGACGGTGCCCTGAAAGGCGGTCTGTATGGTGCTGTGTGTGAATACTTTGCAGGCCGTACCGATGCCCCCATCATCAAGGGTCTCGGCATCCCCGACCGCTTCATTCCGCAGGATACCCAGGCCGCCCAGCGGGCGGAGTGCTGCCTGGATACCGAGTCGATTTTCGAGATTCTCATCGAGATGATGAAAAAATCTTGAAAAAAGTTTTGCGGATTCAGAAAAACTTTCTACCTTTGCAATCCCTTTGAGCGACGAAGGATTCGCGAGTGAACTTGCCGATATAGCTCAGTTGGCCAGAGCACGTGATTTGTAATCTCGGGGTCGTGGGTTCGAATCCCTCTATCGGCTCGAAAGGAAATAACTTTGGGAGGTTCGCATAGTGGCAATTGCGGCGGACTGTAAATCCGCTCCCTCAGGGTTCGGTGGTTCGAGTCCACCACCTCCCACTGAAAAATTGAGTGTTTTTTGCGGAAGTAGCTCAGTTGGTAGAGCATCAGCCTTCCAAGCTGAGGGTCGCGAGTTCGAACCTCGTTTTCCGCTCCAGACATACAAAGCCGGTGTAGCTCAGGGGTAGAGCGCATCCTTGGTAAGGATGAGGTCATGAGTTCAATTCCCATCACCGGCTCTTTTTTGTGCATTTGATAACAATTGTTTAAACAATAATAATACTATGGCAAAAGAAACATTCCAGAGAACCAAACCGCATGTCAACATCGGTACTATCGGCCACGTTGACCACGGTAAGACCACCCTCACCGCCGCCATTACCAAGGTGCTCGCCGAGCGCGTCGCCGGTAACGCCGACAAGGTGAAGTCCTTCGACCAGATCGACAACGCTCCGGAAGAGAAGGAGCGCGGTATCACCATCAACACCGCCCACGTTGAGTACGAAACGGCTTCCCGCCACTACGCTCACGTCGACTGCCCTGGCCACGCTGACTATGTGAAGAACATGGTTACCGGTGCTGCCCAGATGGATGGTGCTATCCTCGTTGTCGCTTCCACCGATGGTCCTATGCCGCAGACCCGCGAGCACATCCTCCTCGCCCGTCAGGTTAACGTCCCGAAGATCCTCGTTTTCATGAACAAGGTCGACCTCGTCGATGATGAGGAAATGCTTGACCTCGTGGAGATGGAGATCCGTGACCTCCTCGCTTTCTACAAGTTCGACGAGGACTGCCCGATCATCCGCGGTTCCGCCCTTGGCGCCCTCAACGGTGAGAAGGTCTGGGAAGACAAGGTTATGGAGCTCATGGATGCCGTCGATGAGTACATTCCGCTGCCGGAGCGTCTCGTTGACAAGGACTTCCTGATGCCTATCGAGGACATCTTCTCCATCACTGGCCGTGGTACTGTCGTTACTGGCCGTATCGAGTCCGGTACCATCCACGTGGGTGACGCCGTCGAGCTCGTCGGTTTCGGTGATGAGCCCCGTACCTCCGTCGTTACCGGTGTCGAGATGTTCCGCAAGCTCCTCGACCAGGGTGAGGCTGGTGACAATGTGGGTCTCCTCCTCC
>Ga0265301_10002878_pt1 | contig 19117 bp, 16 predicted proteins | sample AusTroGonzalo_MG_2_FD_193488 | JGI IMG/M metagenome (GOLD analysis project Ga0265301, IMG submission 193488) | Bovine rumen microbial communities from tropical cattle in Woodstock, Queensland, Australia - Gonzalo_04 | ecosystem: Host-associated > Mammals > Digestive system > Stomach > Rumen ... | reverse complement strand
CCACCTGACCAGGGCTGTTGAAGTTAGCCGGCACCACCACCTCGCTGATGGAATTACAGATAGTTCTGATCTTGTCATCTTCAAGGTTGATGATGGCTGCCATAGTGCCTGGGTTGGCATCGCAAGCCTTCTGCATTGCCATGGCGCGCTGTGACACAAGCTTCAAACCGTCTTCAAAAGTCAAAGTCTGGTTTGCAACCAATGCCGAGAACTCTCCCAAAGAGTGGCCTGCCACCATGTCAGGCTTGAAATCGTCAAGCATGGCTGCCAAAATCACTGAATGAAGGAAGATGGCCGGCTGCGTGACCTTGGTCTGACGCAAGTCTTCGTCAGTGCCCTCAAACATTATGTCTGTGATGTTAAATTTCAAAATTTCATTAGCCTTGGTAAACATCTCCTTGGCCTTTGGGAATTTGTCGTAAAGATCCTTACCCATTCCCACAAATTGTGCTCCCTGTCCGGGAAAAACGTATGCTTTCATATAATTTTAATTAATCTAAAACTTGTTACTTCCTTTATTACTTTTACCTGAAAATTTCGACTGAAACAAGAACAGGTTTATGAAATCCATATATAAGCTAAATGCTGCCTGAACTGTCAGCTTAGCTATTATTTCCTTATTGTCAATACCAGCCTCCGCTATCTTTCTGATGTTTTTCATATCGTATGCGGTGAAACCTGTGAAAATGGCAATGCCGATGATACTTGTTATGTAATCGGCAAGCTGGCTGTGCATGAAATAGTTCACCACAATGGCGATGATGATGCCAATCAGACCCATCAACAATATCGGACCAAATTTGCTGAGGTCGGCTTTAGTGGTATAGCCTGCCATCGCCATCACGCCAAACATCGCAGAGGTGATGATGAATGTCTTGAAAATTGAAATTGAGCTGTATGCCGTGAAAATACTGCTCAAGCTAACACCCATCAACAATGAATACAAAAGATAAAGTCCTGTGAGCTGTGACACGTTCAGACGATCCATCTTCTCCGACATCAAATAGATTATGATTAACGGAGACATAACAATAACCCAGTTGTAGATGGCCATGGAAAAACCGCCGTTTTGGCTCACTCTGAACAGCAATTCTGATAGCTGGGTGTTGCTCACGAGATATGCTGTCAGCGCGGTGATGCCCAACGCCGCAAACATCCAAAGGAACACATTCCCCACGAATGAACCAGTTATTATCTTTGTTTCTCCTTCCATCTTTTAACTTTTAACTTTTAACTCCCAACTGTCAACTACTCTAAACTCTACACTCTAAACTCTACACTAATTCTTGCTTTTTCCAAAAAATCTCAATAAATAAAGGAATAAATTGATAAAATCGAGATAGAGGCTGAGTGCCGCAAAAATCGAAATCTTGGTCATAGTATCATTGTTTTCAATGCCCGTCATTCCGATTTGTTTGATTTTCTGCACATCGTAAGCTGTTAATCCTGTGAAGATTACGACACCTGCTATACTGATGATGTAGTCAAGACTCTCGCTGCCCATGAACATATTGACCAATGTGGCGAGGATGACACCGAGCAACGCCATAATCAGTATTGAGCCGAGCTTGGTGAGGTCTGTTTTGGTGGTATAACCTACAACGGCCATGATTCCGAACATTCCAGCGGTGATGATGAATGTCTTGAATATTGACGCTGAGGTGTAAGCTAAGAATATGAAACTCAAGCTCATACCCATCAAAACGGAATATACGATGAAGAGAATCACCATGGTGGAAGCTTTCATTTTCGCAACGCCCATCGACATCACCAGCACCATGATGAAAGGTGCCAGCATCACTATCCAGCCGAGAAGGTTCATCGAAACGCTGCCGTCAGCTCTTTCAGAGAACATCATCATGATAAGGTTAGGGTCGGTGCCGAAGAGATAAGCTGTCAATGCTGTTATTCCGAGTGCTCCGAACATCCACATGAAGACATTCGACACAAATGAATTCGATAAAACTTTTGTCGAATTTTGATATTCAAAATTGTTTTCCATATTTATTTTTTGTTTTCGTCATTTCGAGCTTGTCGAGAAATCTCCTGCAAACTGAGACGGAGATTTCTCCACTCCCTCCGGTCGGTCGAAATGACGGTGTTTATTAATGTAAATCTGTTCCTATTAAATTTAAAAACTCTGCTCGTGTTTCGCCGCGTTCAAAGGCTCCCACGAAATCTGATGTCGTTGTCACGGAATTGAGCTTCTGCACACCTCTCATGCACATGCACAGATGTCGTGCCTCGATGACGACGGCGACTCCCAACGGATGCAAAGCCTCGTTGATAGCTTCTTTAATCTGTGTTGTGAGGCGTTCCTGTACCTGCAGACGACGTGCGTAGACCTCGACCACTCTCGCGATCTTGCTCAATCCGGTGATATAGCCGTTCGGGATATATGCCACATGAGCCTTTCCAATAAATGGAATCATGTGATGTTCGCACATCGAAAACAGCTCGATATCCTTGACCACCACCATCTGACGGTAGTCTTCCTTGAATCGTGCTGAGAGCAGAATCTCCATCGGGTCCATGTTATAGCCCTGGGTCAGAAACTGCATCGATTTCGCCACGCGGAACGGGGTCTTAAGCAGCCCTTCACGGTCAGGATTCTCTCCTAAAAGCTGTAAAATCGCCCTGTAGTGCTCCATCAGCTTCTGTGTGCGCTCAGGGTTGTAATGCTCAATCTTCTCGTAACCAATCAGTTCGTTATTGTTGTCCATCAATTTTCTTATCTTTTTTTGTAAGTTTGTATGTCTCGAAGACACTGTAAATCAAATAATAAGCGAGAAAAGTTATGGCAAAGCGCTTGCCGTCTTCCCTGAAGTTGAAGGCGTATAAGAAAATGATACTCAGGTAAACCATCATCTTCACAACTGTCGATGCCATGTAGAAATTGGCAAACCTGCGCATGTCTTTCTGCTTCGCTTTCCCGCTTAAAAAAAACATCAAAATACTGACGATGAAGAAGAAACCAACGATGGCCGGCCACCATATTGTCAGTATGTTGCGCGCAAAGACTGATGCCACGATGATGACAAGCGTCAGTATGCACAATTGTTTTATGAATTTGTTCATTTCGCCGGAGTTTCAGTGACTTTCTGCGACATGTCGCATTTACCCGTAAAGATGGAACCCACTTCGATGAACAGTTGCTTTGTGTAAAGCTCGGCTTCCATGCGTGATGTCGATTTGAGAGATGTCAGTTCCTCAACTCTTACTATGCCTTTGACGCGTCCCGAGATATCGGCGCTGTTGCAAATTATCTCACCTTCCACAACACCTTGTTGTCCGATGACAACCTTGCCGGTTGATTTCATTGTTCCGATAATTGTGCCGTCAACACGGATGTCGCCGGTAGCACTGATTTCGCCTTTAATTGTAGTACCGTTACCAATGAGGTTGTTTCGTACAGGTACTTCCTGATTGTTTGAACTCATATTATTATTTGTTGTATTGATGCCAGAAATCCAGATATTCGTCAACATTTTTCTCTTGATAGAATATCGGATAATTCGACACCGAAATGATTAATACTTTATAATTTTCTTCGTCAATTCCTCCAAAGACATAGTCGTTGAGGAACAAAGCCGTCTGATAATCAAGGGCTTTGTCGACGTTTTCAAACTTCTCAACTGTCAGCATGGCATCATCTTTGTTAAGCATGAGATTCTTGATTTTCAGCTGATCCATGCGGAAATTGTTCTTGTTGAAGTCGCTGAGACGCACTTTCAACGGGTTGACACGCACTTTCTTGTTGCAAATCACAAGCACGAAATACTCGTCGTTTGGACGGAAGGTGTAAGGTGATTCTTTTTCAACGATCTTGTCGTCTTTCGGGCGAGCGCTCTCGATGTTCAAACCGAGGTCGTACATGTCGTTAGCCTTCAGCAGCACATCCAGAGCAAATGGCTTGATGCTGCTTTCAGGATATGTCTGGATGAGTCGCAGCAATGAATAAGCCATGGAATCAACCACTTCGACATATCCCAACGAGATGGCGTTCAAAAACTCAAAACGCGGCATGTAAAGAGTGTCGCCGTCAAATTGCTGGCGTGCCTTCTTTACGTTCATCATAACACGCTGATACTGACCGTTTTGATAAGCCTCGAAGGTCTTGGCGTAAAGCTGTTCCGCCTCGGCGCCTCTCTCATTGGCTTTGATGAAGTATTCAGGGTCAAGGATGATTTTAGCCTGATTTGAGTCAGGATATTTCGTCAAGACGAGGTTTTTATACTTCTCGGCATCGGCGGTTTCCTTACGGCTGCTGTGCATCTTGTAAAGATAATACCATGCCGACACCTCGTTTGAGTTGTCAGGATAACGCTCGGTGAGCTCGGAGTACGCTTCGATGGAGCGCGGGTAGTCACTCAGATCGTTGTAATAGATGAAGCCTATATTGTTGAGAGCCTCCGCAATCTGTTGGTTTGCCTGGTCTTTCGCACCCTGTGTGAAAGGAATCTGCTTCAGGTAATAGCCGCGGTCAAGCGGGGTGTATTGCGTGGTGTCTTTGCTTATCTCGAGAGCCTTGAGATAACTCTCACGTTCTTCTTCGCTCATCGAAGCAAGCTCTTCTTCCGAAAGCTCTTCCTGCGGCATCTCCTGAGCGAAACTCTGTTTGTTTGAGATAAACCAGTAGTCTTCAAGCATACGGTTGCCCCATTTTACCTTGAAGTCGTTCATGCCACGATTTCTTGTGGTGGTATTATAGAAATACCAGTTGCCGTCGTTGCCTGTCGGCACTGTCGATTCCGTCTTGTCGTTACCTCCGTTCAAGGCTATCTGTTGCTGAATCTCACGCTGTTCCTCAAGACGTTTTTGCTCCTCTTTATAATCTTCAATCACCTGGTCGATAATAGCATTACGATGGATGGAGTCCATGTCAGCAAGACGCAGCAAACTGTCTTGTGTGTAATATACTGTGAGGTTGCTTACGAGGTCGGTGAGCATGACGGAGAGGTTGAGCAAGCTGTCGTAGCCCGGATAGGTGCGGTCCATCGTCATAACAGCAGTGTCAAAATAAGCCTGACTGAGGATATAGTCGTTGTTGCCAAACAAAATGTTGGCGCAGTCGAGCGACGATTTTATCTTCTGCATGTTATTCGTGGTGCTTGTCGCCACTGATCTTCTCAAGTATTTCACGCCATCATCGACATTTTGGTTCTCGAGTGCCACACCAGCCATAGCATAATAAATGCGGTCCTTGAAGTCGGTGTTCTTGCTGTCCTTGAGCATGTTGTTCAACATCTTCATGATGGTGGTGGTGTCGGCGTCGTAGCATCTCGCAAGATTCATCTTCGCCTCGAAAGTCATCTCATACGAAGGGTGTTTCCTGATGACGTTCTTGAACTGCTCTGTGGCACGTGGCTTGTCGTTCTGGTTTTGATAAATCTGACCGAGAATAAACATCGCACGAGTCTTGTTGTACTTGCCTTTTGCGGTGAGAAGGGCGCTTCGCAGATACTTCACGGCGTCGTTTTCCTTGCCCATCGCGATGTAATAATCGGCGTAAACGAGGTCAATGTTGGTACGTACGTATTTCGGAATCTTTTCGTCTTCATTGTCGCTTGCCACGAGTATCGCCTGCAGCATCGACTCGGCTTTTTCATACTGTTTTGTAGCGATGTAAGTCTTTGCTAACCAAAGTGTTGCAGTGAATCTGTCGGGACTTTTACGAAACTGTGTCGCTGCGTATTCAAAGGTGCGTCGGGCAGGGACGTAGTCCTGTTTGTAGAAATGAGCCTTACCCATGTCGATGAAGGCGTCGTCAATCCAGCGGACACGTTCCTCGTTGTTGAAACGCATGGAGTGTTTCTGTATGCAGATGGCGTCTTTTTCGATGGTACGGTCCATCGGCTGGTTCAACGCCAAAGCATTTTCTTTTGTACCGTAATTGAATACAGGCAGTGTTTTGGTGTAGTCGTCTTTCACGTTGTTGCGGAGCGTTTTTTCACCCTCTTTCATACTCTGATTGCCGTTCCACCACACGTTATAATGGCTGGTCATGTTATGCCAGACACGTCGGTTCCACTTGTTTTTCTTTGTGGAACATGATGCTAACACCATGATAGCCAATAAAATAGCTAAGACGCTGAATATTTTATATGATCTCTCTCTCATCTCTTTCTTTGCCTAATATCCGAAACTGCAAAAATAACAAATTCGTTTGTATAACGGGTTATTTTTTAAAAAAATTATAAACAGGTATAATATTTTGACGAATTTTTTGTAATTTTACAAGCTGAATAAAAGGCTATTTTTGAATGGAAAATTTTATTGTATCGGCACGAAAATACAGGCCTTCGACCTTTGAGAGCGTCGTGGGGCAGCATGCCATCACTTCGACTTTGCAGAATGCGATACGCAACAACACTCTTGCGCAGGCGTTCCTGTTCTGCGGACCTCGAGGCGTGGGCAAGACCACATGCGCCCGTATCATGGCGAAGACCATCAACTGCCTGCATCCTACTGACGACATGGAGGCGTGCAACGAATGCGAGTCATGCGTGAGCTTTAACAACAACGCGTCGTTCAACATCTTCGAACTCGACGCGGCGTCAAACAGTGGTGTCGACGACATCCGCGCCCTCATCGACCAGGTTCGTATTCCCCCGCAAATCGGAAAGTACAAGGTCTACATCATAGATGAGGTTCACATGCTGTCGGGCGCGGCGTTCAACGCATTCCTCAAGACCCTCGAAGAACCGCCGGCGTATGCGAAATTCATCCTTGCCACAACAGAGAAACATAAAATCCTCCCGACAATCTTGTCGAGATGCCAAATATTTGATTTTAAACGCATTACGGTCGAGGATATCACCAAACATCTGCAGAATATAGCCGCAAAAGAAGGCGTGACGGCAGAAGAGGAGGCACTCAATATCATAGCTCAGAAAGCCGACGGCGCCCTCCGTGACGCTCTCTCGATTTTCGACCAGATGGTGAGCTTCTCGGGCAACAACATCACATATAAAGATGTCATTGCCAACCTCAACGTCCTCGATTATGAATATTACTTCGGTATGGTCGAGAATATCCTCGCCAACGATATCAATTCCATACTCCTGCTGCTTAATGAAGTGATTAACAAGGGTTTCGACCCGCAAAACTTCATCCAGGGCATGGCAAACCATCTGCGCAACCTGCTCCTCGGCAAAGACCAGCGTGTTGTCGACTTGATGGAGGTCAGTAGCCAGCTGAAAGCACGCTACACCAAACAAGCAGAACGCTGCAGCACCGAGTTTCTGCTGAAATCACTTGACATCGCCAATGAATGCGACATCAACTTCAGAAGTGCGAATAACAAAAGGTTACATCTGGAGGTGGCATTGATGAAAATGGTTTCTAAAGTTGAGAGTGAAAAGCCTAAAGTTGAGAACAAGGTTGTAAATAATCCTGTTAGTCCTGTTAATCCTGTCAAAAATGATAATGTAAATCAGGTTAAACAAGACGTGTCACCTGTGCAACCTCAGCCTCAGCCTCAGCCGGTCCAGCGAGTGAAACGAGCTGGAACGATTTCCATTTTGGACGAAGGACCGAAGAAAAAAGAAGACGACGCTCCTGTCGAGGTGAGAAACAACCCTTTTACGCAGGAGATGCTGGTCGGAGCGTGGACGAAATTCGTTGAGAAAAACAAAAACACCTCTCCTAATTTCGTGGCCGGCATCGGGAAGTATCAACCAACGCTGAAAGAAAATAACGAGATTCATTTTGAAGTCGATAACATATTGGTTATCAAAGATGTAAACAATATGGGCAAGCTCCGTGAACATCTGTCGAAGTCGTTGGACAACAACCAGTTCACGCTCGTGCATCATGTGGTGGAGACGCCAAAAGACGACATCGCCTACACCGACCGCAGCCGTTTCGAAAAGATGGCAGAGATGAATCCTAATGTTTTAACGTTAAGAAAAGGTCTCGGACTTAATATCGATATATGAGTTTTAAGAAATGGTTCGGTCGTAACTACCTCAAAATGAGGGGTTTTACCTTCGTAGGTCAGTTTCCGGAAGGAGTGAAGAAAAGTATTGTCATCGAGGCTCCGCACACCTGCATCGAGGACTTTGTGATAGGCCGCTGTTTCTTCTGGATGGAAGGTCGTCAGGTGAAGTTTCTGGTGAAGAAAGAATTTTTCAAAAACCCTATATTACGCTGGGGTTTGAACAAAATGGGCGGCATCCCTGTCGACCGCAGCAGAGGCAACAATATGGTGGTTAAGACAGCCGCCATTTTCAGGCAATACGACGAGCTGAATATTGTTATCACACCCGAAGGCACCCGCAAACGCGTCGAGAAGTGGAAACGTGGATTCTATTATATCGCTGAACTGGCGCAAGTGCCTGTGGTTCTTGGATTTATAGATTTTAAGACGAGACGCTGCGGCTACGGACCGTACTTCGTCCCATCGGGCGATTTCGACAAAGACTGGCCAATGATTGAGGATTTTTATCGCGGGATGCAAGGAAAGACACCGGGAAGATTCAATTTGGAATGATTTTAGAAAATGAAAGACTGGTATAAAAATTTTAAAAGCAAATTCAAGATAGTCATCGTACATCCTGAGACGTACGAAGAGAAAGGTCGTTTTAACATGAGTAAGATGAAATTCACCAATATGGTGGTCATCTACTCATTGCTACTCATAGCGATAACGACATGCATAATATTTTTTACCTCCGTTCGCGAGCTGATTCCGGGTTACACCGACGTCACCCTTGACCGACGCCTTTACAACATGGAACGCCGCGCTGATTCATTGGAAGAGGTGTTTAATCACCAAGATCAGTATATCGAGAATCTGAAACGCATCATCAATGGCGAGGAAGTTGATATTGACATCAAAAGGACAGTCTATCCGAACCAGCCACAAATGAATATAACCAAGATACCAACATTCTTTGTGCCTGTTAACGGATTGGTTACCAATCACTTCAACAGCAACAACAAGCATTTTGGAGTCGATGTGGTGGCAAATGCCGACGCTGTCATCAAAGCAACCGCTGACGGTACGGTGGTTTTCTCCGATTGGAGCGTTGAAGGAGGTTATGTCGTTGGTATTCAACATGATAGTAATATCGTCTCCATCTATAAACACAACGCCTCGGTGCTCTGCCATGAAGGCGATGTGGTGAAAGCCGGCGATGCCATAGCCATTGTCGGCGACAGCGGCACGACATCAACAGGACCGCATCTTCATTTCGAGTTGTGGGTCAACGGAAGAGCCGTGGATCCGGAAGATTACATTTCTTTTGAAGGAAAATGAAAAATTCTTAAAAGAATTCCATTAATTTTCGTATTTTTGCACTTTTGAATTTTTAATATTGAAAAATGGTAGTATTTATTAAGATAATTCAGCTGATTTTAGCTCTTTCAATCCTCGTAATAATCCACGAATTCGGACATTTCATCGCATCAAGAATCTTTGGGGTGAGGGTTGAGAAATTCTATATGTTTTTCGACTGGAAATTCTCTATTTTCAGATGTAAAAAAGTCAACGGAGCGTGGAAATTCAAGTTTTTCTGCAAGAATGAGCCTGAAAAATACATCACTCACGAGAGAATAGACCCTGTCACGAAGAAAAAAGAATACGAATACGAGCCAATTGACTTAAACACATTGCCTGAAGACGACTGGCGCAGGGCAGAGGACTCGACAGAGTTCGGTCTCGGTTGGGTGCCGCTCGGCGGTTATTGCAAGATTGCCGGAATGATTGACGAGTCGATGGATCAGGCGCAGATGTCACAGGAGCCGCAGCCGTGGGAGTTCCGTACCAAACCGGCTTGGCAGCGTCTCATCATCATGATCGGCGGCGTGTGCATGAATGTCATCCTGGCTTTCGTAATCTACATCGGACTCATCGCAAGCTACGGCGAACAGTATATCTCGACAGAGGAAGTCAACAAATACGGTATCGCTGTGGATAGCCTCGGATACAACCTCGGGCTTCGCGACGGCGACAAAATCATCACCGTGGGCGGCGAATATATCGAAGACTTCAGCCAGATTCCTATGGCTTTGATTCTTGAAGACACAAAATATATCGACGTTGAGCGTGATGGTCAGGAGATGAGGGTGGAGCTGCCTGAAGATGCTGTCAGTCAGTTGATTAAGGCTCGCTCGATGTTCATCAGCACAAGGATGCCATTTGTGGTGGGCGGATTCTCAAACGGCTCGTATGCCGAGAAAGCAGGAATGCTGCCTAACGACCAAATCATCGCGATAAACGAGGTGGAAACGCCTTATTTCCAAGACTTTAAGAAAAATATCGTCAATTATAGAGACCAAGATGTCGACATGATGATAGTGCGTGAGGGCGACACCATGGTGATGCCGGTGCATGTGGGCGGCGATGCCACGATAGGAGTGTATGCTGCACAGATGCTGGAGATCTCGACAAAAGAATATAGCTTCTGGCAGTCGATACCTCGCGGCTTCAAGAAAACCGGCAAGGAGCTGAGCGACTACTGGAAACAGCTGAAACTCATCTTCAACCCGAGCACCGGAGCTTACGAGAGCCTCGGAGGCTTCATCGCCATCGGAAGTATCTTCCCTGACTCATTCATCTGGGAGCAGTTCTGGCGTATGACAGCATTCCTCAGCATCATCCTCGCAGTGATGAACATCCTCCCGATACCGGGTCTCGACGGTGGTCACGTGCTGTTCCTCATCTGGGAAGTGGTGACAGGCCGTAAGCCAAGCGACAAATTCCTCGAAAGAGCTACAACGATAGGATTTATCTTCCTGCTCATCCTCATCATCTATGCGAATGGCAACGATATCATCAGGCTCTTCAGGTGATTAATATTAATAAGGTGTTGAAAAAGTGTTGAAAACTTTGGAGTTTAGACAATAAATTGATAAACAAGGCGTTATAAAATTCAATGCGTAAGATAAAATACATATTGTTATTGGTGATTAACATGTTGGCAATCAATGTGTTGAAGGCTCAGCAGATGCCGATTTTCACCAATTACAGTGATTCTTACGCGATAATAAATCCTGGTTATTACGGTTTGAGCGAAGGCGTGAATGCGATGGGAATTTACCGTAACCAGTGGGCTGGGTTCAAAGATGACATGACGGGTGATGTTGTTTCGCCGGTGACGTTTTTTGCATCTGCAGACCTGCCAATCAAGGTGTTGAGAGGCGGTTTGGGACTTTCTTTGATGAAAGACCAGCTCGGTTTTGAGAACAATGTGGCGGTAAACCTCGGTTATTCATATCATTTTGACCTTGGTGCCGGTACATTGGGAGTGGGTTTGGCTTTCAGTTTCGACAACCGTAAAGTCGATTTCGGAAAGGCTAAGCCATTGAATGACAACGACCCTGTCATCCCGACGAAGGAACAGAGCGACATGCTTATTGATTTTAACTTTGGCTTGTTCTACATGGTTCCTGAGACGTTTTACGTGGCGTTGTCGACCACAAATCTGATGGAGGCGAAGGGCAAGGCGCTTGAAGGTAAATCCTCGACAAGTGCAAGTTTTGTTGGTGATAGGACGTTTTATCTGGCAGCCGGATACGAGTATCAGTTCTTTAATCCTAAGTTCATGCTGAACCCGTCCATGCTGATTTTAAGCGACATAGCATCGACACAGTTTAACCTCAGTGCACGTCTTTGGTACAATAATAAGATGTGCTTTGGCGTTAACTACAGGTATCAGGAGTCAATAGACATTTTGGTTGGCTTCACTATTAAAGGAATACAGATCAATTATGCATACGATATCAACACTATGGGTTTGAAACTACCGGGTTCGCATGAGGTCTCCATCAGTTACAACTTTAAGTTGGACTTGGAGAAACAGCCTCGTATATATCGGAGTATCAGATACTTATAAAAATTGTTGATAAAAAAATGTCAAAGTTGAAATGTTTTTGTCGGAAATAATGAAAAATAATATACTTTTGGACACTTTTTTAAAAAGGAATAAAATGAAGAAGTTTGTGTTAATGAGCCTAATCGCATTGATGTTTGTTGGTTGCAGCACCAGCGGCGATCAAGGTGAATTGGTAGGCGTAAGAAAGAAATCAAAACCGTTTTATCAACCGGATCCTTACGGCATGGTGTTTGTCCCGATGGGAAGCTATACCATGGGTGCAGGTGGTCAGGACATCGCAGGCAGCAACTTGTCGCAGCCTATGACTATGTCTGTCTCAGCATTTTACATGGATGAGACAGAAATCACCAATAACGAGTACCGTGAGTTTGTGAATTACGTTCGCGACTCTTTGGCTCGTACATATCTTGGTGAGGTCGATCCTGACAAATATCTCATCACTCAGAACAGAAAGACTGGTGAGGTTTATGATCCGCCATATCTCAATTGGGAAGAAAAGATTGATTGGCGCAGCGACAACCAGGAGTACAGAGACGCTCTTGAGCAGCTCTATATTCCTGAGAATGAGCGCTATTACGGCAAGAAAGAGGTTGATGCGAGAAAGCTCGTTTATCATTACAGCTATATCGACCTCAGAGCAGCTGCCAAGAAGGAATTCAGAGAGGGTGCTGACTATCGTCAGGGCGCTTTCGCAAACCGTCCGCAGGGCTCATCAGACCGTTCGGTGTTCGTGCGCAATGAGGATATCAACATCTATCCTGACACATTGGCATGGATTTATGATTATTCATACGCTTTCAACGACCCGTTGACAGAGAAGTATTTCTGGCATCCGGCATACGACCACTATCCTGTTGTCGGTGTGAACTGGAACCAGGCCAACGCTTTCTGTGTGTGGCGTACCGAGAAGCTCAACAAATACTTGGCAAAGCACAAAGGTCAGACAGGCTTGTCAGAGTTCCGTCTTCCTACCGAGGCTGAGTGGGAGTGGGCAGCACGCGGTGGCCATCAGCTCAACCCATATCCATGGGGCGGCCCTTACACACGTAACGAGAGAGGCTGCTTGAAAGCCAACTTCAAGCCTATGCGCGGCAACTACATCGCCGACGGCGGTCTCACCACAGTCATCGTGGCTCATTATCCGGCTAACGACTGGGGCTTGTACGACATGGCAGGCAACGTGGCAGAATGGACATCAAGCGCATTCGACCCGTCAGCATATAACGTGATGTGGGATATGAACCCTCAGTTCACATACAATGCCAGCGAAAACGACGACCCGATCATGAAGAGAAAAGTCGTCCGCGGCGGCTCATGGAAAGACGTGGCATACTATCTGCAGGTGACCACACGCGCCTATGAGTATCAGGACACAGCGAAGTGCTACATCGGATTCCGCTGCATCCAGCCATTCCTTGGCAGACAGAAAGGTGACAACCCAAGCAAGTCATCAAGGATTTATAATTAAAAAAAGAAATAATAAATTAAAAAATAAAAGGTAAAATGACATTTAAAGAGTTTTCAGAAAGCAAGAAGTACAAAAACTTCATGGCTAAAGTTTATGGTATTGGTGCTTCCATCGTTTTGGTCGGCGCATTGTTTAAACTTACCCACATGTCGTTGTTCGGCTGGTCGGGTGCAGCTAACACAATGTTGACACTCGGTCTGTTGACAGAAGCTATCATTTTCTTCTTCTCAGCATTCGAACCTGCTCACCTCGAGCCAGATTGGAGCTTGGTTTATCCTGAATTATGGGACATCTATCATGGTGACGGTCCGGCACCACAGGCTAAGAAACCAGCTGCAGGCGCTAAGAGAAATGAAGGTGGCAACGCCAACAATGATGTCATCACTGACAAGCTTAACGAGATGTTTGAGAAAGCTAACATCAACTCAGCCACAATGGAAAGACTCAGCATGGGTCTTACCAAACTCGGTGAGAACGCATCAAAGATCGCTGACGTTAGCGAGGCTGTAGCAGCAACAAGCAACTACACCAAGGCTATGAACAAGGCTTCAGAAACTGCTATGGAACTCGACGCTCAGATGTCGAAGACAGCCACCAACGCCGCCATGTTCTCTGACACAAGCAGAAAGATGAACGACACAATGGCTCTCTACATCGAGAAAGTCAACGCATCTGCAACATCAACAGAAAATCTGAATCATCAACTCAACGACCTGTCAAAACGCATGACAGCAATGAATACCGTTTACGGTAACATGCTCAATGCAATGAACATTAAGGCCTAAGATTTACGAGAAATGGCAGCAGCAAAAGAAACACCAAGGCAGAAGATGATCGGTATGATGTACCTGGTCCTCACAGCCTTATTGGCATTGAATGTCTCGGCTGACATTCTCGATGCTTTCGCCATCGTGAACGACGGTCTGGAGAAGACAAATGCCAGCGTTGAGAGTAAGATCGAAGACTATTACAACATCTTTGAACAACAATATAGCAGACAACCTGAGAAGGCCCAGATTTATTGGGATAAAGCTAATGAGATCCGCGTGAAAACCGACGAAATCATTAACTATATCGAGAAAGAAATCAAAGTGCCGTTGGTCCTCGAGACAGAAAATATTACTGAACAGGAACTTCTTGCAAGCAAAGACAGTAAGAAGTCGCTGATCAGAAACGTTGATAAGATTAACCCTGAAAACCGCCGCGTTTTCTACGAATTCGACCTTAACAACATCGGTGCTAAGGACAAATACGACGCAGCGACAAACTTCATGATTAACCAGGGTAATGCTACTATTCTTAAAGAAAAGATTCAGCAGTATCGTGCATTCGTTGTGAGTACTGTGGAAGACGCTGGCATAGCTAACTATAACAAGTATGTCGGACTTCTCACAGATTATGACCTCAATGGTGATAAGATTATCTATACCGACAATGACGGACAGGAACTGAGCTGGGAAAACAAGAATTTCGAGCATATCATCCTCACAGCTGAAATAGCTATCCTCAACAAGATTGTGGGTGAGATTCAGACTACTGAATACGACGCTATCACAGCTTTGTTCAAACAAATCGGCTCATCCGACTTCAAGTTTGAATCAGTCAAGGCACGTGTTATCCAGAAGAGCGACTTCATCATTAAGGGTCAGAACTACGAGGCTGAGATTTTCATCGCAGCAGCTGATACTTCAAAGGCTTTCGACGTGAAGTATTTCATGGGTACTGACGACTATAACAAGGCAAAAGGCGAACCTGTGAAGTTGAACAGTAAGGAAGGTAAGGTCATACTGAGCTTCCCGGCAACGACAGTAGGCGTTCAGAAGTATGCAGGTCGTATCGAGATCCCTCGTCCGGATGGCACAATGGCATTCTACGACTTCAACGAGTCGTTCCAGGTGGCTCCGCCTTCAGTGACAGTGGCTCCTATCAACATGATGGTCATGTACGAAGAGCTCCAGAATCCTATCTCAGTGTCAGCTCCAGGTTTCACAAGCGACGATATCACCATCAACGTTGAAGGTGGCAAATACACCAAAGGCGCTACCAACGGCGAATATTTCGTCGAGGTGAACAAAGGTGCCAAACTGGTGAAAGTTCACGTTTCAGCAAAAGACGACAACGGCAAGATGGTTGACATGGGCTACCAGGAATTCCGCGTGAAGATGGTTCCTGACCCGGTCGTGAAAATCGGTGACATCACTGGCGGTAAAGTCGATAAGGAGGTGCTTCTCAGCATCGGCAGAGTGATGGCTGTGATGAAAGACTTTGATTTTAAAGACTTCAACTACACTGTTGATTCTTACACGGTTTCAACATATAGAGGAACATTCATTGATAAACAAAATAAAGGACCTAAGTTCTCCGACGAAGTGATTGCTCTTATCAGCAACGCCCAGGCCGGACAGAGAATCCAGTTCCAGGACATCTGCGTGAAGAGTCCTAAGGGCGAGATTAGAAACGTGGGTTCAATTAACATTCAAATAAAATAATATGAAAAAGTTAGTTTCAATAATCGTAGCAACAGTTGCATGCCTGTTCTTAGGTGCTCCAGAGGCATCGGCACAAATCACCAGCGACACATATAACGACGGTTTGTATGTTGAAAACGCCACTGGCATGAAGAAAATCATCCCTAATCCGGAGATTCGTGAGGCTGACATTTTATGGAAGAAAAGAGTCTGGCGTGAAATCGATTTCCGTCAGAAGATGAACCTCCCGTTCTACTATCCAAGAGACAGTCACCAGAACTGGAGAAGATTTATCGACGTCATCATGGACGCTTTGAAGGAAGGCAGATGCCAGGCCTACGAAGTGACAGTGACAGGCGAGCTCAATAACCCGTTGCCATATTCAAAACTCATGACAGGTCTGAATTCTGAGAAACATCAGGCTATTTACGACGACTACGGCAACAAGGTCGGCGACACTGTGATCTCAATCGCTTTCAAACCTGAATCAGTGACACGCCTTCGCGTGATGGAAGACTGGTATTTCGACTCACACAGAAGCCAGATGATGGTGAGAATAGAAGCTATCTGCCCTGTGACAATGCGCGACATCAACGACTCAGTGCAGATGCCTAACGAGCTGTTCTGGATTCCGTTTGATGAGGCTACACGCACAGTGTTGTCAGAAGCTCCTGTCTATAACAGAAGCAACTCAGCAGCACGTTTGTCATACGACGACCTCTTTATGAAACGTCAGTTCGACAGCTATATCTACAAAGAAGAAAACGTTTACGACCGCAGCATTCAGGACTATGCCACTGGCATCGACGCTCTTAAGGAATCGGAGAGAATCAAACAGGATATCATCGATTTTGAGCAGAATATGTGGGAGTATTAGTTTATAGTTTATTGTTTATAGTTTATTGTAGAGATGGATTTTCATCCGTCTCTACAATTTTTTTCTTGTTTAATCCAAAAACACTTCGTATCTTTGTAGATTATTTAAACATAAAAAATTATGACTGGTATTAAGGTTGAATTAAGCCATATCAAAGGCTTTGTCTCTGAAAATCAATTAGATGCATACAAAAAGAAAGTTGCTGCGACTTTCAACACAATCTATTCGCGCACTGGAGCGGGTAACGATTTCCTTGGCTGGGTTAATTTACCTATGTCGATAAAAGCCGATTTCATTAAGGATATTAAGGCTAAAGCCGATGAGTTGCGCAAGAAATCGGAGGTGTTTGTTGTCGTCGGCATCGGTGGCTCATACCTTGGAGCACGCGCTGTCATCGAGGCACTGTCGAACCATTTCGCACAGCTCGTAGACACCGGCAGCCCGAAAATCATATATGCAGGCCATAACATGAGCGAGGATTACATGCACGACCTCATCAAGCTTCTTGACGAGAAAGACTACTCGATGACAGTCATCTCGAAGTCAGGAACGACGACGGAGCCTGCTGTGGCATTCAGAATTTTGAAGAATCATATCGAAAAGAAATACGGCAAGGAAGAGGCTCGCACCCGTATCGTCGCCATCACCGACAAGGCTAAAGGCGCTTTGAAGGTGCTGTCCGACAGCGAAGGCTACAAAACATACGTGGTGCCGGACGATGTCGGAGGACGTTACTCGGTTTTGACACCTGTCGGCTTGCTGCCTATCGCAGTGGCTGGCGTCGACATCGAGAAGCTGGTGATGGGCGCACAGCTGATGGAGAAATATTGCCTTGACAATCAGAATGAGAATAATGAAGCTGCAAAATACGCTGTGGCACGTCAGGCATTGTATCATGCCGGCAAGACCAACGAGATTTTGGTAAATTACGAGCCGCGTCTTTGCTACTTCAGCGAGTGGTGGAAACAGCTTTATGGCGAGAGCGAGGGCAAGGACGGCAAGGGTATCTTCCCGGCAAGCGTCACCTTCACGACAGATTTGCATTCGATGGGACAGTATATCCAGGAAGGCTTGCGTAACCTTATGGAGACCGTCATCAGCGTTGAGAATCCTGCCAACGAGGTGCGTATCCCACAAGACGACGCCAACCTCGACCAGATGAACTACATCGCGGGCAGAAGACTCAACGAGGTCAATCAGACGGCGGAGAAAGCCACTATCCTGGCTCACGTCGACGGCGGAGTGCCTAATATCCGCATCGTGGTGCCGAGAATCGATGCCAACGTGCTCGGACAGCTCATATATTTCTTCGAGATGGGATGCGCGCTGAGCGGCTACATGCTTGAAGTCAACCCGTTCAACCAACCTGGTGTCGAGGCATACAAGAAGAATATGTTTGCGCTCCTTGGCAAACCAGGATATGAGGAATTGAGAGAAAAACTATTAAAACGTTAATGTACAACGACATTGAAATAATGGCCCCTGTGGGCTCGTATGAAGCCCTTTCAGCAGCTATCCAAGCTGGTGCTGGAAGTGTGTATTTTGGCATCGGCAAGCTCAATATGCGCTCGAAATCGACGAAAAACTTCACGCTTGATGACTTGCACACCATATCTGAGACCTGCTACGCTCATGGCGTGAAAAGCTATGTGACAGTGAACACTGTGGTTTTCGATGAGGAAATGGACGAGATGCATGCTCTTTTGGATGCCATCAAAGCCAACAATATCTCCGCTATCATCGCCTCCGACCAGAGCGTGATACAATATGCACGCAAGATAGGGGTGGAGGTGCACATGTCGACACAGTGCAACATCACCAACATTGAGGCTGTGAAGTATTATTCACAGTTCGCCGACGTGATGGTGACAGCACGAGAGCTCAACATCAACCAGGTGAAGCATATCACCGAAGAGATTGAGCGTCAGCATATTACAGGACCGAAAGGCGAGTTGGTTAGAATCGAGGTGTTCTGCCACGGTGCCTTGTGCATGGCGGTGTCGGGCAAGTGTTATCTGAGTTTGGATAACTTCGGCACGAGCGCCAACCGCGGTGCCTGCGTGCAGCCTTGCCGTCGTGGATACGAAGTCACAGACCGTGACAAAGAAATAACCTTAGCCATTGAGAATGAATATATTATGTCGCCTAAAGACCTCTGCACATTGCCATTCCTCGACAAGGTGTTGGCGGCAGGAGTGAAGGTCTTGAAGATCGAAGGCCGAGGCCGTTCGCCGGAGTACACCAAGCTGACGGTGGGCGTCTATCGTGAGGCTGTAGATGCAATAAATGCTGGTGCTTTCACACAGGAGAAGATTGAGAAATGGACCGAGCGTCTGCGGAGCGTTTATAACCGCGACTTCTGGGATGGCTACTATCTCGGCAGAAAGATGGGCGAGTGGACCAAGAAATACGGCTCGCAAGCCACCAAGACCAAGCTTTTCGTCGGCACGATAACCAATTTCTT
>Ga0265301_10002874_pt1 | contig 19120 bp, 27 predicted proteins | sample AusTroGonzalo_MG_2_FD_193488 | JGI IMG/M metagenome (GOLD analysis project Ga0265301, IMG submission 193488) | Bovine rumen microbial communities from tropical cattle in Woodstock, Queensland, Australia - Gonzalo_04 | ecosystem: Host-associated > Mammals > Digestive system > Stomach > Rumen ... | reverse complement strand
CTTATGCGCCCCTGGTTTAGCGTGCGAGCGCCATAGAGCGACACTAGCTTGTCTTTATCAATCGACGACATATGTAACTTGGGTAAAAATTTACCAAGATCGCCATGTACTATACCGGCAGATGTCTTCAACGGCACGACATTGGCGTGATACTCGGTGGCGCCATCAATGCCGCCGCGCGAAGTCTCGGTTATAACCAATCGCATGCCGGCCGGCTGCAAGAGGGTGTTTAACTCCTCCCACGACTCGAGCTATGATTTCTCGAGTGCCTTCGTCTTGGCTATCGCCGCTCGTAATGCTTTCGCATCTTCATCGTCACGACCGGCAATAACTTCATCAATATTATCAAATGAGAACTATAAGCCAGCAGACTGAGCATACTGCGCGAAGTTCCCCATTTCATAGCTTGTCAAATTCGGTGCCTTATTGGAACCCATATTAGAACCCTCCTGTCTAAAAAAATAGAGGAGTGAATCCTCCTCAAAAATCCAGTTTGCGCCCAAAGGACAAAACGCAAATAATTTAATCTAAAGGGTGCTCTTTTATTAACGCCCTCTCCTTTGTGCACAAAATATGAAGGGGAGGCCGGAAAACCCGGCCTCCCAAATAATCTTACCAGAGCCAGCCGCTCAGAACGCGACTCAGTGCCGAAATCGCAGCGTCTTCTGCGTCATCGACTTTCTCTGAATAGGACATAGGGAAGCTGCCATAGTCCTTAATGAATGCGTTGCGCAGATCATAATACTTCTTGTCCGCTTCCTTGATCATCTCGGCAGCGGCCTTCCGCACTTCCTGCGCGTGCTTGTACGCGTCCTCGATCGCCTTTGCGCGATCCTTCTTTTCCGCGACCTTCTTTTCGGCCTCGGCGTGTTCCTCGTCGTACGCCTTTTCGGCGGTCTCGAGTTCCTCTACGGTCTCGTAGAGTTTTTTGGTCTTTTTAGAATAATAAAGCACGATGAAGCCCTCCTTATGGCTCATAGCCGAATGAGATCCTTTTTTCATTGTCGGCCTAAAATTTATTTAATCGCCCCGAAATGGGGGAGATTACGAAATTTTTACTGCATACTGGTTATCACTAACCAAGGTTACCCCTAACACGGGGTCATAACGCGGCGTCGCATTTGGTACAAACCGACCAAATTTAATAATAATATTAGAATAGTTACGCAATTCACTCACTTCGTGCCCAACTTCCGACTCGGCGTAACCAGTATAAATAATAATAGGATCCTGTGTGTGTAATCGAATCAGCGCGACAAACGGGAGAAGCGATTCGAAAGAATCAAACGGCTCTAAACCGCCAAATACAATTGCAGACGATATAGGATTGTTCATATAACGTGCTACGATTTCGGCAGGAGACACATCTATAATAGGGGCCTTGGCCAATGCGCTATTAGCGCAAATACCTGCTATTCCGCAATCCTTCTCGCACTTGAACGTGCAATACGGAAATCCCACAAACATAGCACAAGTTTTATAATTTGAAAAATCTTCGTCGATTAAAAACTTAAGCTTCATTACATAATCCTATCTGCCTCTAGCACATTGTACCATTTACGTAAATCAAATTCCCGTTTACGAATTTTCTGATAACTAGACCGCGGTACATAAAATCCAACCACACGTGCAAATTGATCTACAATAGGTTCTCCACACTCAGGACAAACAGATGTACCGATACTGGCATGTTTATGCCGACACACATTGATCTTAGTGGTAAAAGCGGAATAAATAACTCCCGATGCCGCAACATAATTTAACATATCCCAAGCCACTTCTTCATTCGGAAAACGATTTTCCACATTGATATGGGCAATGCATCCTCCACCGCATTTTTCATCGAATAAATGGCTCAAGCGGCATTTTTCTTGTAATGTACATTTTTCCATCAATGGAATCCACTGATTGGAATAAATAAAATAACGATCTTGATTAAACAACAGGTTGTCAGCAGTGCACATCGTCCCCGCACAATTTTCAGCCGGGATGAACTCAAGGTTCAGCGTAAAATCGCATTCAAAATTATCCTTCACGCGATTAATGGTGTCTATAATTTTAGTGGCGAACTCTACACCCTTATCAGAATATGATCTATTGCCGAAGGCGTCTGTATTAATATAACCAAACATGTCAATCACTTCAAACAACCCAATTGCTCCAATAGTGCAAAACTGTTTCGCAAGCTCTACACCACCATCACAATAATTAGGTAGAAGCCCCTTCTCAATATTACGCTGCAGAATATGACGCATACTGGTCAAAGCCTTACAATCTAACAACGCGCGTTCTTCAATAATTTTTAAATATTTCGCTTCGGCCTTTTCGCAATTAACACTGGATAAATCAGGTGTCTGCGTAGCAGTGAATCCTAAAGCCTCATAGGCAATTCGTACCAAATTAATCGTACTAACCCGACAACTGCCCACCGATAACGCTGTACCACCAATACTATTTTGAAACGCATCCAATTTGGTAGTGTCTGACAATAAGCGACAGCAATTGCTTAATGTACCTACATTATCCGAAAGGAAAAAATTGGAATCGTACCATTGCATATTATGTCGCGAGGCCCAACGCGCAAAATCTTCATCTACAAAAATGTCCCATTTTTTTGTCTGAACCATTTCTTGTAGTTGCCCCTCTGTCAAGCCAGACTTCTTTAATAGTGAAAACGTCAACACGGGATAGGTGAACATATTACTCTTGCGTGTTTCAGCCACCACTTCCATAAAAATTTGTTGTACTTTTACTAAATCTTCAATATAATCGATAGCGAATGTACCGTCCGGGAACTCCACTCCCCCAAACAATGCCTCCAAATACGGCCGATCAAAAATGCTCACATTCGTAAAGGCGGACTGATCGATCCTCAAAAAAGGCTGGTTAAGTCGATAAATAAATTTTTGGAAAGACTGACGCAAATAATACTCTGGATCTCGAATGTAATAATCATTTTCAACATCATGCTTCCAAAAATAGAAAGCCCAAATTAAAACGTTGGGCATACCAACGGCACCAGACTGCCGGTTGCTTAAAAACGATACGAATTCTATCACGTCATCGAAATATGTTAAAAGATGCTTAGGGGGCTCATTGTTATAACCTGATAAAAAGAACAACCCCTCTGTGGCTAAACGTGTAAAATCATTCGCCCAACAATAGGGATATAATGATGCGCTTGCGCTATCATTTAAGTAAAAACCCTTACTGAACTCTTGACGCAACCACTCTTTGGCGGTTTTTAGGCCCCATTTCTTTTTAATCTCATAAAAGATTTTAGACAGACCAAACAGCTTATCTGACGGTTTGCCCTTTTCAGTCATGTAACTACGAATGTCACGATGATTCGCATTGGCGTTGGGATCGATCGTCGCATCTGCCAAGGTATCTTTTTCAGTAAATTTGGCTAAAAATTCAGAATAGTCTAACTGGCTGGGATGAATCCCATTAATATATTCAAACTCTTCGCCGAATTCCTCAATTAAACTCTACAGGGTCCGCTCAAAATCCTTGTTTAATTTTAACACAATATTCATGATGTGGGCCTCCCATTAATCCAGGCAACTGCATGGGTAAAATCTAAAATTTCCTCCCCGACCTGTAATGCAGGTACGCTTTGCAGCCCCTTCTCGCGCATCACCGCTGTATCTTCACACTCTGTAAATTGAATACCCTTTTGATTAAGTTTTAATGTTAATACCTTACACTTAGGGCAATGTGTGGTATATAAAATGATATCTCCCATATCGGCAGACTCCTTCCATAGTGGACTTTCATTTATATTATATCAGATTTTTCCTGTTTTGTCAACTAAATCCTATAAATTATTTATTTTTTTTATCAGTCTGCGCTTCTTGGCGGCGCTGCTCCGCAACGGCCATTTCATCATTAACCTGCTGTACGAACGTAGCAGACAGCGCCTTTTCGAGGTCTTTAAACTCAGGCGACGTCAAATTGCCTATAGCAATCATACCTTCCAGTATCTCTGGCGTCAGCTCCTCACGCATCTGTTTCATAACCTCAATCCACTTGTCATACTCGGTGTCGCTAAACAGTGCAGCCGTGTCAGCCAGCTCTTTGACATGTGCAATATTCAATGCATTGTCGACCATATCGCACAGGGCGCGATAGTCTTCTGCCGCCACGGCCTTAATTGCCCTTGCCAGACCATACATTTGGATATTATCATAGACACCCATTGTCAGCGCCATTGCATCAATATCATTTTCGACATTAGCACAATAGGCAATTAGCCCGATACCAACCTTGGCCATTTCAATATGAACAGCGGCCCCGGGAGCGTCGTATGCCTGATCGACCTTCAATAAGATCTGCATCATCAACATCGATTTTTGCTTGATCGGCAGGTAGTCACGAATTTGGAGTTTTCCAATCCAGTCCATAATTGCCATATCGTTCTCCGGTGTTGGGTCTGCGGCGAACTTCAAACTGAGGTCTAAATAATCAGATAATTTAAGCATCTCCGTATCTGGAGTAATAATTTCATTTTCAGCCATTAGCGGCGTCCTCCTTTTGCTTCATAAAATTGAGGAAAAACTCGCTCAGGGCCTCTTCGGCCGGGATATCATTATAAATTTTTAACATGGCTGTATCAGCCCAACCAAAAATTTGAACAATGACATCATCGGGCAATTTCATCCGCTTCAAATAGGTGCAAAAGAAATGCCGGCTCGAGTGAGTGTAGTATTCAATATTAAAAATTTTAGAAATTCTTTCGGCGAAAGAATTTGCCGTGGAAACCACAGCGGGTTTATAGGTGTTCCCTTGTCGGGAAACAAATAACTCTGGGCAAGTAATACCCAGCTCTTCACGCTGCTTGAGCCATCGCTGCAGGAAAGGATCAAAAAGTTCTTTAATTACATACTTTTTGATAATTTTCCCCTGTACTCCGCGCCCTTTGGTGCGGATCTCCGGAGTAACATACATATAGCCGCCAAAGACCTCGCGGTCGGGCGTAAACCAGTCCGCGTGCATCTATAATAGCTCTGCCTTACGACTGCCAGAGGCGCACGCCAGCGCTAGATAACAGGCCAGCTGATGCTCGCCACACTCGGAGAGTTGTTGTAACATCTCGGCCATTTTTTCATCTGAAATAACAGTTTTCTGACGCACCGGCGCAATGTGCACGGGCTCAAGCCCGCGCAATTGATTATGAAAGCTTGGGTATAAGTCTTCATACAGTAGCTCGATTTCAGATGACAAACTGCTTAACACGGACTTTAATGATGCGACACGGTTGGCGCTCATGCCGCGGTCCCTGCACCATGCAAAATAGTGCACGAAATCACGTCGCTTTAATTCGGTAAAAAAGCGATTGTCGTTTTCAGTAAAATTCCAACAAAAGAAGACTTTTAACCACTCCTCATATTGCCGAATGGTTTGCGGGCTTTTATCGTTGGCTTTTGCGTATTGCAAAAAGTCACGAACGAGCCGGCGATTCTCCGCCGACACACTCTCCCAATCCCGCGTCAGGTTCGTGTTGTAAACCGTACGTCGGCTCATTGATTTTCCTCCTTCGATTCCAATACCTTTATTTTCAAAGATGCCAAACGCTCCAACTCATGGTGCAATTCCTCAATCCGGTGCGGCTGTTTCAGCTCCTTCAGGCGTCTTTTAATTGCTCGCATGGCATCTTGTATATCCTGATTAAATTTGACATCGACAAATGTTTGCGCTAAAAACACAGCATCGCTTTCATCAAACGTCAAGTTGGTAAAATTGTATGTGTCCGCGACATACTGGCGGATCAGTGCTTTATCCACCTTTGCTTCTTTTGGTAGCGACAAGATTCGTCGCAGGTATGCGTGGGTCGTTACTGGATATACCCCAACCCCATCATACATTGCCAACCCGTGATGGGCAGCATAAAGCTCAAGCACTGCATGGCTGCGTGCTAATGATAGAAAAGTTTGCACGGTTGAGCCACCGCGTCCCATCTACGTCGGCATTGCTTCCTGACTGATCAGGGTGGTTTCGGGACGCAGCCCGCTTGCCCACAGGGTGGTGAACATTCTATCCAACTGTATATCTAGTGCGGCCACGGGCGACTCGACATTCGTGGGCACCTATATCACCATGGTGATGGTTGGACGATGCGCGGCAATATCCCAGACGCATACGCCCGTGACATGGGTGGCCAAATCAAACATTACTAAATGCGAAAAGTCGTCTAGGCGCCGTTGCAATTTTTGAAAAAGCATCCTTTAACCTCCTGTTACCTCGTAAAACTTTAGGAAAAAAAATCCCCTTCGCGTTGTGCGCGAAGGGGATAATAACTCAATTAATAGAGTTATGTTCTGTCGAATAATTCGACAAAATTATTCGATAATTTCGGGATTTTCTATCATGGCATCCTCGTCTTCCGAAGACTCGGCAACTCCCGACGTCTGCTCGGGATTGACCTCCGGATCAACCACAAGAAATTCCCTCTGGGAAGGCTTTTTGCCCTTCCTCTGCCCCTTTTTACTTTCCTCGGCCTTTTTCGGCTTTTCTTCTGCGGCGGCCGCTGCAGCCTGACGCGCCTCGCGCGCTTTGCGCTGCCTGGTCAGCTTATTCTTGCATAACAGTTCTTCGAGTGTCATTTACCCGACCTCGTATTTTCCGATTTCAGGGCATAAATTGTAGACTCGATTTTCTCTGAAATCCACTGCTCAATTTCACCAAAGTTCTCCTCGATGAAGTTGCGCATGTCTTCAGTTAACTGGCCGGTAATAATGGCCATGGCACGCGCTTTGGCGCGGCGCTGGGCTTCTTCATCGAAACGCCCTTCATCCTTAAGGGTCTGAACGAAGTCCTGATAGATTGCCTGCACAGCATCAGTGATGATGATGGTGATCTGCGTTAGAAACGAGGCTAGCTTTCTATCCTTAATCTTTTCATTCAAGAAAGCGATAAAAGCCGCTGTGGCCCAGGAGCACAGGCCAGTAACGATAACGCTTACTCCGGCTAAAATAATGTTAAGAAGTTCCTGATTCATATATATACCTCCTACTTCACCGCGCCCAACCAGGGCTTGGTGTCCACCCACCCGTTAATTCAGGTGTTATTTCACAGGCCCTCAGTGGGCCATTGAGGGCTTCTGAAATAACACCCGACGACATAAAGTCGCCGGGTGTTAAAATTAGGATTTTGCTACTGTTTTTGCTTCAGACTGTGGTTCCGGCTTAAACGCGGGGCACGATTCCGTCTTACTGAGCTCGTATCGATGCGATAGATTACAATAACGTTGAAAAGGGCACGGTTTATTGGTCAGACCACATAAAAAACGCCCATTCGCGCCCGGTTTAATCCGTCGACAAATCATTATTCCGGTCGGTTAATAATAGACTTACGAAGCACGAACATCGACCTCTTCATCCGGGTCAAGAACACGTCCGCCGTTGCCGTCGTTGATATTAATATAAACGGTGCCAGTCGACCAGGTGTAAGCAGCGGTCATAGGAGTCGCGGTGCCACCATCGGTGCTCGCATGGAGCAGGTTGGCATTGTCGCAGCGGAAGACAGAACCGTCTTTGCGCTCCGCAAAGACGACGGGCGTTGCGCCGTTAACGGCCGAGTCCTCATCAACAAGGAGACCAATAACATCAGAATACCAATGCTCGTTTTCAAGCACTTCAATGATACGAAGCAGCTTGCCAGCGGAGCTCTCGCAATCCTCGGCGGTTGTCGCCATAGCAGTGCCTGACAGAGACATGGTCTGATTGGAGCTCATGTTCATGGTGAAGTCCTGAGCGCCATTGAGCTGGAATCTCGGAACCTCAAAGGTGATATGTCCAGCGGCCTTTCCGCGAGAAGCGGCACAGGCGTCACCGGCATATATCGGAGCGGTGATAATGAGGAAGAGCTCTTCGGGGATAATGGTCGAAGTAATCGTGGCCATTCTTGCACGAGAGTCGGTGCCGAAATATCTTACGCACAGCGTAGTATTCGCGGGAACCTCATAGCTAGTAATAGCAGTGTCGGAGCTGGCTATGACTTTCCAGTCGTCCTCTCCGGCCTTAGAGCCCCAGAGAACGTACGGCTTGCTGTTGGAGCACACGACCGGAAGCTTGCCCATGGTGTGTCCAAGATTCGTTGAGACGGCGCTGCTGGTGTTATTTTCGAGAGTTTCAGAGACATAGTCGTACTGATGCTCCGCGTCCTGCTGGAAAGTTACACCAAGCTGAGCCTCGAGATATTCTCTCTTCCAGAGAACATCGGTCAGAGTGATCTCAACGCTGGGGTCATGATAGAAGCTGAACTGAATCGGGGCTCCTTCGCCAGCGCGAATATCATCCTTCGACGTGGAAATGTTAATGCCGGAATCGGTGAGCGTCTTCGAAGAGAACAGGAGCTGCATATTGCCATTCTCCATCCTTCTAAAAGCCTCAGCACGTCCGACAGAACCAAGGAAATATTTTGCCATTGGTTATATCCTCCAAGTAAAAGTATTAAACCGAAGCAGCTTCCTTTACGGCATCCAGCGTCTTATATGCATCGCCATACATATCTTTATTGGGTTTATAAATCCAATGCTCGATAGTCTGGCCTTTAGGTAAAGACACAAAACCACTCATGACAGACTGCTTCATAATTTTATAATTGATTAAATCGTCCACCGTGGCTAAAGCCAGGGAGAACTTGCGTATGCTCATATCATAAATTTCTGCAAAACTATAATGTGTTGCGATTGATAAACAAACGACCTTCTTTTCAATTGAGGCATGAAGATCATTCTTTTGCTGTTCCAGCCGCAAACGCTCGTCGTGGTCCTTCTTCAAGGAAGGGTCGACCCACGAATCATCCGCATAGTCATAAAAATTTTCATAGAGCACAATTTGACGGAGTTTGCTAAAATCCGTCTTATTAATTGTGTGTCCATCGATTATCAGAGAATATTTCTTATCATCGCCCTAAACGGCTTTGATCATCTCTGTAAAATCCATCCCGTCACACTCTGGACACTTAAGCGACGGTGGTGATGCCGGTGCTTCTTTTATCTCGCCCGAGGCCATTTTAGCAATAATATCTTGCATTGCTTTCGCATACTCGAAGAACTCGGGATCGGTGTACCCGATCACGTGTCCGCATTTATTGCATTTTAACCCGTTCTTGATATGAAACACCATTTCGAAAAGTCGATGAATCCGATACGACCACATCTGCGACTCTTTTGGATCGTCAACATGAGTACGGCTTAGTAAATAATCCAAATGCGACATACGAATGCCCTTTGGATCTTCATTTTTATTCAGTGAAAAGCAAGCTGCGCAATGTGAAAAATCTTCGAAATCACGCACCTGGATCGGATAAATTGTCAACCCGCAAAACGGAATCGGCTTGTCCTCTCTAAAATACGTGTATTCGTAGCTTTTCAACATCGCCACAATGTCATCACTTAATAAACCATACTTGTTGTCAGGCTCGCGTTCGGCCATGACAATCACCAGCCTTCATCTGTATTACCGGATACGCCAGCCATCGGGATATTGAATTGAATTCGATGCCCGAAGAAAGAACGCCCATCATATACAGTGAGCCCCGCAGCCGCTCCAACTACCTGTCCCAAACGCGTCTTCTGGGGATGGAACTATAGGTATCCTACCCCGTCAATGAACAACCCGTTTAACTCCGCCAATACACTTTTCAAAAGCAGGGTCTCCCTGCTCTTGCACTGTACTGTCGGCGTCTCGTTATCATTATAATAATAATCATTGGGATTCGTAATGTCGGGATGCGCAATAAAATCTGCTTCGCCGGTAACCACATTAATGTGGTTATGTGTCGCCAGTTCAACAATCAGAGTCACCACGCCCTGCATCGCATCTAGCGGCTAAACGCTGCTGACATAGATGCACAGCACGGAACACTCCTCTTTTACCGCGTCATCTGAAAACGGCTTGAAAAGTATGCGCTTCTCGTGCAGGTCGCCGCCCTCTGTTGCAGTAATCGTTCCTTCAACGAGTGCGGTCCGCTCAGCGACGGTGGGGACAGGACGCCACAGGGCATCCTTGCCGGGGTTGGCTAATAACTGCCATAAAGTATTTGCGTATTTACTGGTCGAATGGATTAAATGCTCTACAACCTTTGCCTCAATTGAATCAAGGTTAATAAAGCGATTAAAATCAGTATATTCACTATATGTATACGGTGCCATCCTTTTGCCTCCTGCAATTTTATGCATATGTGCCCATTCCGAGCTACATAGTATATTCCAATGCTTCGCCGGTGGGAGATTCAGCTTTTGGAACAGTCCATTTTAATACCAAATCGCCACCAAGATAGACATGTTTCCGGGTTATTGTAAACACCCCGTCTTCTTGCACGACTGTCAAATATCGGTCTACCGAAACGCCACTCGGTAGATTTAACAATTCGCATGATAAATTAAACGGTACCGTAATAGCCGTTCCGGATGTATCTACAAGTTTTGGCGTAAAAACTACCGCGGTACTGCCCAACGCAACCGGCATTGGTACAGGAGTCGTGAATTGGATCGTATAATCGGACATATGATTTTCTTGTACTGAAACCGGCGAGCCAACCGATTGCGCAGCAATGCGAGCTACGAAATCGTCGCCCGGGGCTGTCTCAGTTATCTCTAAATATAGGCGGGTTAAGCCCTGTGACTTCGGGATATTCGCCTCTGTAATTTCAGTTGTATTGGCATAAAAATCGTGAATCGATTTAATGCGATACACCTGTTTACGCTCGGCGCCATAGCCGAGAATGAAGCGCTGATTGACAAAATACTGTCGCGTAAACTCATTTGTCTGAACAATCGCCAGCAAATCTGCATCGTCCTGCACTATAGTATTATCATAGTGAAAACTGGTGGCAGAAAGTGTCTACGGCAATATAACAGGCTCATAATGAACCGCGGCCAGGCCCGTAACGGGGTCCACAATGCGGCTGCCCAACATCCCATTGCACCGTTGAACCACGAGTGCTTGAGTCATGTTGGTGCTATTGAAATTAATGCCAATCCAAATATTACGGTCTTCCAGCGGCACCTCATCGACGCCCTTTTGTCCCATAAAATCTCCGAAGCGGAAGCGACTTCCGACGCGAAAACGTTTTTCAAAGATGTCTCGAAAAACGATGTTTTTGCAGTCGTCAGAAATCTGAGTTCCCTTTTCCGATCGTACCGATTGAATAACCACTTCAAGCGGTTGATACGTTTGTCGCCCCCACGCGTCTTCATATTCAATGTCAACACGATTGGGGCGATATGGCCAATCCATATTTATTTTATCCTAAAGTTCTTTCAAATACCAGTTATCCTGGTTATAGTTTTTGGGGGTTTGAGATAAAATGTCATATCGATTAGCAGCGTGGGTGGTGTTAATCACTTTACGTGCCATCACTGCCCTCCCACATATTTAGGTTTTATCCCCGATCAAATGATCAAGTATACCCTTACTCTCCATGATCTGACGCTTAATTTGCGCATGGGTCATGGTTTTATAGTTGTCGTTATCATATAAGCCGTGTACTTTAACTACCACTTTTAACAGTTTATTGTCACAAAGTGTGTTAGCCGATGCCAGCTCGAACATAAAGCCATAGAACCAAAGTCCTATATCGCTTTCGCCGCGCTGCTCCGCCTCAATCATATACAGCAATTTGATAAGCTAACTACGGATGTTGATGAAGCATCCCCGCTCTTCTTCGCCGGTGAATCGAATTTTGGCAACGGGCGCTTCATCGAGATGATTGATTACGCTCTCATTTTCCAAAGGTCGACCCTCCATTTGGCGTCGCGAGGATACGCCAGTTTAACTCTGACACAAGGGTGTCAAGGTCCCGGTTCATCTGGTTACGCCACTCCACCTTTGCTCTCGCCGAATTAGCAGGTGAATACATGCGAAAATCTGTATCGGTTAGAATATTTCTAACGTCCAAAACACGCCCAACTTCCTTATCTCCCCAGGCCGACAAAGTGGCATACGCCAAAATATTAATAACTTTGTCCATAATAGCTGTCATGGGGAAATCCGAACGCAGGCAGTCAGAAAAATCTGCCGTAAAAGCACCCGCATAGAACCACGATACCGTCCAGGTTTCCGTCGCCGCGACCGCGCGTTCGAATGTCACCGAGTTCGTTTCCCGATCGTACGATCCGCGAACCTTTTCGTTGCCAATTCGATACGTAAAGCCCACGCCGACACCACCGTTCGCCACCGTTTGTTCTAGAACATAAGTGTCTGTGCCGTCTCCAGAATCGCTCTCCGTATATCCGACGGGCTCTGCGCAAACACAAAGTTTGTCAGTGATTGCGGTCGGAGAGGTGAACTTGTTTTTACCGAGTATCAAAAAATCAAGCATATCTGCTTGAAATCCTGCCTGGTCATTATAATACTTCTGATCAATATCGGGGTCAGAAAACAAGTTGAACGCCCGTTCGAAAATATCATAAAACTGAATCATTTCCTGTGCCCCCAGAAAAAGAATTGGCGGAGAGTATTACATCTCCGTCTGATGAATCTTCCACCTGCCGCTCATTTCGTCCTGTTCGCGACGAAAACCGCCATTAGTTAAACGGTCAAGCAGATCTATTTTTTCGCGATCCGCGAATCCGGCTGCGCCTTCGATAAACTTCTTTTTATAGAAAGTAATAACGCTGGTCTTCTGTGCCGGTGTGCTGAGAGATCTCCAAAGGCTGTCCAACTGTGCGGCGGACATTCCACCAATGGAATCCAGGGTCGCAGCGTCAAGCCCCAGCTCGGTGTCCACCTTTAAGCGCTTCTCGGCAGCAGTCGTAATATCTTTTTCAGACACTGCCAGAATGCCAAGGTCAAACCAGCGACGATACTTGCCAACAAGTTCGTCAAACTGAGAGCGCGACATGACGAAAGTTTCTCCATAACGCGTAAAATGCAATTCCATATTGCTAATCTTAGCATATCCAAGGCTGTCGCTGCAATAAACCACGGTGATGTCCGTACTGGGCGCCGTGAGGTTGATTGCCGGGGCGGCAGGCGTGGTCGAAGTAGATGCAGCAGTCTGCGCCTGGGCTTGCGCCAGGGCCAGCTGTGCCTGAAGCAGTGCAATTTGCGCTTCGAGATCGGCCTTCGTCGGGCCTTTCGCGGAAGTAGAAGTTGTAGACTTCTTTTTGGTTGAAGATGAATTATTATTAGTGGCCATTTTGATACTCCTTGTGCCTCATATAAAAACGGCCCCGCGAAGGGCCGATTTTGGTATTTTTATGTTTGGGTATAAACCCAGGTTTTGGTTCCGCAGTCGCAGATGCGATGGTAGCCGGCATTATGCATGCGCCCCACTTCACCAGCGGCCTGTTCTTGGTAACGCGTCCGAATATCTCCGGTGGTGAAATTCATCCACACATAATTCGGCGCGTTTATTGAAGTCATTTGAAAACCTAATATATTATACAACTTCCCTGTCGTTTTGGTTAAATCGTTGTATGAAACAACCGTTTCTCCGGACTGCAAACGTTTTACAAAATATTTAAACAGTTTGGAAGCTCCGCCCTGAACAATGTAATCGTGCCGCGTGCAAAAACGCGATAACTCCCAAGTATATTTGCACGACTTGGGATGAACAAAAGTCATACACGCGACCAACTCGCCCTGGAAAAACAGCCCCAAACAAACGCTCGCGTGATCATTACCCTGAATATGATTGGTATCTAAAAATTGTTTTTTGTCAACCTTAGAAATCTCAGCAATAACGCACTTTCGTGCGGCTATGCGTGTCATCTGCAAGCCTAAAATCGTTTTCAAACGATTCAGAATATTGTTTCGGACGCGTGGATTTTGCCATTCATATTCAAAAATATGGAATAATGTTACGCCGGCGCGTTCAGCGCACAGGGTCTTTTCTTGATGATATCGGCTCCTACCGCCATTGTCCGTGTGATAGATATCACTGTGCCAATAGTTACCGTTGAATTCAATACCAAGCGCGAACGTGGGTAGATAGATATCTATCTCCTTCCCGCCTAGTACAGAAGTGTTATTCAACTCGATAGGATTAATCCCCCAATGCTGAAGGATAGCAACAATTTCATCTTCAAAATGTGAACGCGGTGGTGCAAAACACACCCATGGCTCTGCGTTTATTTTGTGTACGCGGGACCCAACGGCAACATCCGAGGCATGAAAAAATTCCATTAAATCTCGAATTGTTGGCGGCTCAGGTTGTGATTGCAACCAACCCAAAAAACGCGTATCATCTTCCCAAATATCAAGGTGTTCCAGATGCCGACGGATTGCTGCCCGCGAAGTAGCGTGAAAAGCTTGCTGCCGTTCCTTATCTTGGAACAGATTCTCCACGCCGTAACGCTCCAAACATGTAGAACGCACTTTTTCTTGAATTTCGGCCGACTGAAGAACATTGGGTACGCCGTAGCGCTCTATACAAGTCGCCTGAGCTTTTTCTTTTATCGCCGCGACCTGTCCTACATTAGGCGCGCCATATTTTTGCTGGCATGTCTGCTCACGTTTATGCAAAATGTCAATTTTTGCCTCAGAGCCTTCAGGATATTTACTCAGAAAAGTTTCGCGCTCCTGCTCCGCGGTTTTACGAATGCCCAACTGGCGAAGCCAGCGCACAAATGTCGTCTGCGAAACATGAAAATATTCAGCGCTCTCTTCTTTAGTGTGTTTCTCGGTGATAAAAAATCGAGTGATTTCGTCAGCCGATGGCTGCACAATTTTTTTCATTACAACAATAACCCCCAGGGAAGTTTGCGAGAAGATAGTGGTAATTCACGGGGGTTAAACGTGAAAACAACCTGCAGAGTTGCTGTCCCACTATCCTCTACTTATATTATATCAGATTTTGTGACTTTTGTCAAGTATTTTTAGAAAAAATCTAAAAAATTTTAAAAAATCACTTAGGGAAGGATGATGGTTCCGTACTTGGAGCCACAAATGGCGGCTACGCCACATCTCAATTCGATCGAGATGCCGTAGCGTCTGTCGGAGGTCTCATCAGGATTGAACGCAACCGCGATTTCGTCACCTTCGAAGACAATCTTGACCGGGCGATTTCCGCCGACCGGGATCATGTAGATGATCTTGTCATTGAGGGCAAGGGTGGCAGACGTGTTGGTCGTTCCCGGAACGAGAACATTGTGGAGAGCAATCAGCGGGACTCCGAGATACTGATCAAGGTATCCAACCTTGTTCATCTCTTCGCCGATCTCGACCTGGAAGTTACCAGTGAGCGAGCAGTTCGCAAGAGCAACAGCCGTACCGATAGCAACGACATTCATGCCGCCGTTGGCAGCAGAAACTCTCTCGCGGAGGGTTCCAAAGAGGTCGACGGTGACACCGTTGATGGAGTAGGCAGCGCCGAACTCAGTGGTGGCAGCGGTCATACCCTTAACAGCCTTGAGGAAGATGTAGGCCATGAAGCTGCGAGCGATCTTGACCGAGAAGTTACCCATGTCGAAAATACCGGCAGCAAAGGGATACCAGTCGATCGCGGTATCTATCGTCAGCGGCGACGCGTTGACGGTAATCTCATCGTCGAACATCGGCTGATCGATGCCCTTGCGGACACCTTCGGCCTTAGCGTTGACCTTGAAGAGGTCGTTGCTCTCGATGATGAAACGAGCGGTTTCGCCGTATCCAACCTGATGAACCTCGGCGATGAATCTGGAAAAGGTCTGTATTGTAAATACAAAAATTTTATAAAAATGTTGACAAAATTATGTTTTCGTGTAAACCCATGTACGCGTTCCGGCGTCACAAATTCTGTGATATCCCTGCGCATGCATTCTTTCTACTTCATGCGCTGCCTGTTCTTGATAACGCGTACGGATTTCCGCAGTCCCAAATTTAACCCATACATAATTGGGACTGTTTAAGGAAGTATTTTTAAAACCAAGAGTCTTATAAAGATCACCCTTCGTTTTTGTTATATCATTATAGGAAGAAACAGTGTCTCCGGGCTTCAGCATCTTAAGAAAATGCTGGAATAACTTAGAAGCCCCTCCTTGGACTGTGGTACCATGTACGGTGCAGAAACGAGATAATTCCCAGGTATATTTATTGCTTTTGGGACGAACAAACGTCATGCAGGCAACCAATTCGTCTTTATAAAAAAGACCATATTGATACGTAGAATGATCGTTCCCCTGAATATGATTAATCGCTAAAAAATCTGCTTTTTGTTGTTTGGTTAATTCACGAATGGTGCACTTTCTGGCCCCTATTTTTCGTTGGCATAACCCCAAAACTTGCTGCAATCGATTAATAATATTCTTTTGAGTATTGGGATTATTCCATTCATATTCAAAAATATGAAAGAGAAAGATCCCTTTACTTTCCGCCAATAATGATTTTTTTTGGTGGACTAGCGAACGACCATTATGATCAGTATTAAATATATCGCTGTGCCAATAATCACCGTTAAACTCTATCCCAAGTTTATACTCTGGTACATAAATATCGATTTCTAACCCGTCTAAGATATTTCTTGAGTTCCTCTCGATGTTTGTTATACCCCAACTCTGCAAAAGATTGGCTATTTCATTTTCATATTTAGACATATGAGGCTTTAATAGCACTAAATCTTCCACCCCATACTGATGTATGCGTTTTTGCACTCCCGTATCACCGACGTTAAAATATTCTGCAAGCTCGAGAATAGTGGGGCGCCTTTCCAGCCCGTTCAAATATGCAAAAAATGCATCCCGAGAGTTCCAAATATCTAAATGCTCAATATGAATTTGATTGATATTTGGCACCCCGTACTTTTTCAGGTTGCTTTGACGTCTTTTTTGATTCACTTCGGGACTCTGCGTAGAATATTCGACTCCATATTTTTCTAAACAGGTTTGTTTAGTTTGTTCTACAAACTCCTGCGTCAAAACATAGGCCGCCACGCCATATTTATCCAAACAGGTACGACGAGCTTTATCTTTAACCTCCTGCGCCTTTGTCGGCCAATCGACGCCGAACTGAGCTAAAGCTGCGTCTTTGCATTTTTGCTTACATTCATCTGTTTGAAAAAAACTATCGACACCATAATGTGCGTGAAAAGTTTTTTTAGCATTTTCCGCTGCGCTTTTCTTGCTTTTTTGAATATTATATTTTTTTAAATAATATCTAAAAGTGCTCTCGCTGATGTTAAAATGCGCGGCAGATTCTGCACGGGAGTGATTTTGGGTAAGAAAAAAATCGACAATTTCTTCCTTATTAATGTCGGGTAATCTGTTCATGATATGGTCTCCTGGCTAAGATATTTAGATATAGGTGGTAATTTACTTAAGCCAGTAAGTAAAAATGGTTTGCAACCCACTGTCCCACCCATATATATTATATCAGATTTTTGTCATTTTGTCAACTTTATTTTAAAAAATAATTGTATATTTACATCATTCACATGAATTCGCGACATCCATGCAGTTCTCTTACAAACTTCTTATACTTTCATATAAGCATAGACTATATCTTATCCTTCGCCATGACGCGTTAAGGTCCAGCCACTTCGGGATGCTTATCCCTACTCCCCTCAGGAGGGATAGTCGTTGAACTTTCTCTTGCGAGCTTAGCTGCTGATTCTCCATTTTTCCAGAATAGCACTTAGGATTTAACCATATGCCATCCGTGTGTTTTTTTTTCTACTTTCGTCGCTTTCACGTTGACATCAATACATTGATGTTGCGTTGTAGCACACACGGCTTTAGGAATTTCCAGCAATTAGACTGGTAGCGGGCAGGTGTAACACTCCTGCCACTATGCACATATTTCTATATGCACCGACTCGTCGATTACCGGGGCTGTGCCCAATAATCAGTTAATCGTTAACAACTTCGGGAACGATGGCGTTCACAACCTGAGCGATAACAGCGTTGAAGTTGTCACGGACAGTGCTGTTGTTCTTGACCATCGGTCTGTTGTATATAGCAAGGCCCTCGGCCTCAAAATCCGCTTCATAGCGGGTGCCCTCAACGGCCTTCTTACCCATCGCATTGATGAGCTCAGTATTCTTAGATTCGTAGTCCGAGCCCTTCTTGCCCTCATAGCAAGCTCTCGCGAGATCGAGAGAGCAATCTACGAGCGAGTTGAAGGAGTTGTCAGCGGACCTGGTGTAAGAGAAGAATTTTTCCATTGTTCTAGGTCCTCCTTATTAGAGCTGGACGACTTCGCAGAGATAGAGCTTACCGTTCGATCTCATACCAGTCGTGAGGTCCTCGGAAACCAGGACCTTGATGGCGTAGCCGCTGCCGGGAAGCGAAGCGGCCGGGGTGTGGGTGGTAGCAGCAGCAGTGGCTGTCGCATACTGTCCCACGGTGGGGGCGGAAGCAAAGTTGTCAGCGCCGAGCCAGAACTTGTCATGAAGAGCAAGTCTGCGAACGCGAACAATTTCTCCGATCGGAGCAACAAGTCCGTAGAGCTTGTTTCCGAGCTTATAATTGTTGCCAGCAATTTCGCCAGCGGAAATTCCAGCGTAGTCGACAATAGCGACTTCGTCGGTGACGGCCGCGGGAGCGGTCGCAACATAAGTGTCGTACTCAAGACCGTTAGCGTCGTAAGTGGTATCGGCTACAAGAGCGCCGAGAGTTACGAGGGCACCATCGGGAAGAGCAACGGCAGCCTTAGCATTAGCGAGGTAAGAGTCCAGAATGTTACTGGCCATTTTTCCCTCTTTGAAAACTACAGCCATGGTGTAAATCTCCTTATGATGGAAAATTTTTAGAAAGATCGTACGCAGTGCTTGGTTCTGAGCAACTTCGGCGGATTGCGTCGAACCGCGACCGCGATATGAACTTAATAATATGATCGGAGGGGTTGTCCCCTCGGGTTGGTGAAAAATTATTTACCGACGTATTCGCGCAGGGCGGACCATGCGTCGGCCTTACTTTGCGGCTTAATAGCCGCCGGGCGCACCGGGGCGGGAGCGCTCACGGGAGCCGAGAATGTCGCGGGCTCCGGTTTAACCTCGGGATGCTCCGCGCGATACATCGCCAGCTCGGACTTAACTGTCTCAAGCTCGGTCTCAGCCGCCGCTTTGGCAGCCTCAAATGCATTGCGCTCTGCAGTCAGCGCCTCGAACTGATTCTTCAATTCAGCATAGGCGGCCTCGAGAGCCTTATACTCCTCAGTGTCGCATACGCTATTCTTGCAGTTCTTGCACTCTT
>Ga0265301_10002872_pt1 | contig 19125 bp, 15 predicted proteins | sample AusTroGonzalo_MG_2_FD_193488 | JGI IMG/M metagenome (GOLD analysis project Ga0265301, IMG submission 193488) | Bovine rumen microbial communities from tropical cattle in Woodstock, Queensland, Australia - Gonzalo_04 | ecosystem: Host-associated > Mammals > Digestive system > Stomach > Rumen ... | reverse complement strand
TCACTCTTCATATGAATGATCTTTTCACATTCATCAACGAAGTCACGAATCTTTGAAGGATTCTGAAGATTGAATTCATCCTTGATACCTTCGAAGAGCTTTACCATAAGATCAATTGTACCAGCCAGCCAAGCTGTTGTAGCAAGGATGCTTTTGGTATCACGTTTAACCTTTATATTGCCTTTTGCATCAACATAAAGCTCGAACTTACCCTCGTTCTTTTTATTGACAGCTGCTACGCGAGCTTTCTTTGTCTTTATGTCAGCTTCAGCTGCAAGATCTTCTCCGGCTTTCTTTATCTTGTCGCCAAGATTCTTATCAGAAAACCATTTCTTGATAGCTTTACCAAGCTCTGCAAGAAGACGAGGTATGAATTTGAGAATTGTGATAAGACGATTCTTATCTTTCTTACCTCTCTTTTTAACATTATCAAGAACTTCACCTTCCTGAATTATTTCAGGAGAGCAGAATTCTTCAAATGTAATTTCTTTTTCAATCAATGTGCACATCGATTCAAGTACAGCATAAGAAGATGCTTCAGATACTTCATTGATGTTGTCAATTGATTTCAAGATTTGTTCAGTTATCATTAAATACACCTCCGTGTCATAAGTATATCATAGCCGGGAAACCCCGGCTATGATACCAGGTTACTTATTATTCGTCTTCACCTTTACCATTGGAGAGCTCTTCTTCCATTTCAGGATTAAGCTCTACCTGTTCGGTAACGATTTCTTTTTCCTTATCGTCCATTATGAGTCCTCCTCCTCAATCCTTAGGGAATATGACATCAAGAGGTGTCTTATTCTCGTTATCCTTGTTCAACTTATATGAGTTATAAGAATTGAACGCATCATAATCAGGATCATCTTTATGTTTCTCCCAATATTCCTGAGCATCCTTATCGAACATAGGACGTGCAAGAACAGAGTTATTGAACTTTCTTCTCAGATTCTTTACACGCTCTGATTCTTCGACCGGAGCTAACGGATCCTCAGGTGAGAGAAAATTTTCGTCAAGTATTTCATCACCATCAGGAACTTCTACTTCTGCAGAGTTCTGATACATGTGATTGAGTTTACGATCCTTATCCTCCTGGAGCCAATCAGCCTGGCCATGAGAGTTTACCTCATTGAGAGTATCCTTTGTATTGTTAGTAAGCTCGGTCTGCTTATCAAGCTTCTCCTGAAGCTTACGATTCTCTTCATCAAGTTCGAGAACCTTACCGCGCTTCTTACCCTTACGACGCATCTCTTCCTGAGCATTAGCACGAGCACGCTTCTCAGCCTTATACTGGGCCTTGAGTTCTTTCTTCTCATTCTTAGCGTTAGCCAGTGCAACGTCTTCTTCCTTATCGTAAGCCATAGCACTCTTGAGTTTACGCATGAAGATAGAACCACCACCGAGATCCTTACCAAGGAAATGAACGATCTTACCAAACATAGAAATCTTAGTGATCTTACCAGCTACATTTGTAATACCATCAAGGATTGCCTTAGCATGAATCTGATCTTCGATGTTCTTGCCGTTAGCGAAGTCCTCATTCATCTTCTTAGAAAGCTTCATCTGAAGTTCATCTACAATACCCTTTACACCAGTAGCAGCAGCCCAAGAATCATTTGCAAGTTCAAGGAGCGCATCAGCAGTAAATCCAGCTGTTGTTTCATCAAGAGTTTTCTCACCCTTAAGAACAGCATGGAGTTCTTTTGCAAGTGTAGAGTAAGGAGTCTTAGCACCATCTAATGAAAGACGGAGTTTCTTCAGTATAGGACCTACACCGATGATGATCTGAATGTAGTTCTTGATATGCCTAAAGCCTCTTGTGAGGAAGAACTGCTTCTTCTTAGGATGGAATTCAAGCTCACCATCTGAGATAGTAGCTACGTTGTTCTTACACATCTCAAGCTTGGAAGGATCATTTACCTTAGCAAGCTGAGCTGTAGCGAGCTTAGCATTCTTCTCATTCTCAGATTTGTAGTCCTTGGTAAATACTGAAGCTATAGCCTTAATGATTCCCATGAGAAGTCTAGGGAGGAATGCAAGTGCTTTGAAGAACACACTTTCATTCTTGTCTTTACCGGTTGCTGTATCCCATACAGTGCCTTCCATTACGACACCTTCATCGAATAATGCAGCATCCATTATCTGACTCATCTTGTCATACTCGAGAACGAGTTTGTCAAGTATCGATATGGCAGATTCCTGAACACATTCATCGATTCTGTCAATCGATTCGAGTATCATTGACTCATTCATTCAATTCACCCCTTCCTTATATAATTACTTCATCAGCATTGAAATACTGAATGAATGATTCTGTAAGTGTTAAGTTATTCTTAGTGATAAGACTTGTAAGATGCTTATCAAGATTCTCCGCCTCTTCAGGAGAGAATGTCGAAGAATTGTAGATTGTGTTGATACTTGTTTTGTGGATGTTAGAGAAGTTATCAACGATCCACTCACAGTATTTCTTCAATTCAGGATCAAGATCCTTCTGTGCAAGAAGAGTCTTTGCAATTCTTGTACTTGCATGAGCTCTCTCGAGAGGCGTTGGATATGATGCATAGATTGACTTATAGAGCTCCATCTCAAGCTTAGCAAGCTGATCAAGTTTCTCCGGTTTGAAATCATTTGGAGTGTACTTGTTCTTTGAATAACCCACAAAGAATGTGATTGGAAGCTGATACATACCAGCGAAAAGATCACAGTAGTATTCCTCATACAGCTTTGAAGATTCATATCTCTTCATTGCATCAATGTATGAGAGAGATACACCGAGAGTTCCTACAATACCAGCAACACCAACTGCACCACCACCAGCTGCTATGGCTAAACCAAGCTTACCACCAGCTACGATACCACCAATGATAGAAGCTGCAGCTATGAGAGACCAAGTAATATACTTTGGTGCATTGTTAGGACTATGCTTCTTAACAGTCTTCTGATATCCCTTGATGAGATTATCAATATACTGATCAGCCTGTTCAGCTCTGGTCTTCGAAGACTTCTCAAGCTTCTTAACTGAACTCTCATTACCTTCAACCATTGAAAGCGCTGTGAGCTGTTTAACGAGCTTCTTCTTAGCAAGCTTATCAAGGAGCTTGTTGTCTGATGTAGCATCCATTGAATCAACGAAGTTTGTTATGATAACTCTCTTCTTCTCAGGATCATCAGTTGAACCAGCTGCGTTAAGTGTAGCAACCAATGACAGAGACATCTTAGCATTCTCTTCTCTCATGATCTGAGAAATATTATGGAATATCTCGTGAAGAATTACAGATACCATTGTCTGTCCAAACATCTTTGGATTGGAATTTGCATCTTCGAAGTATCTATTGAATACATAGATAGCTATTGGTTGACCACCGAGCTGGAAGCCCTTCGACTTTGATATTGTAAGCTTTCTCTTCATGTCACTCATTATAGAAGTAGACACGTTCTGATATCCTGACTTGTCTGAGAAGAAACGAAGATTGATGACACAGTCGAACTGTTTGTTCAGGTGATCAACACCCTTCTTGAATTGAGAATCGTTGATGAATTTGCTCATATCGATCTTTTCAAGATCTTTATCCTGTTCAGCACGTGCATCATTAAAGCACTTTACAGCCTTAACGATGTTGGAGTTATCAAACTTCATATATTTGATATCTTCCTTAGTAACACGCTTCTTGCCCTTCTTGGGTTTCTCTTCATCTTCTTCTTTATCAGCCTTGGCCTCCAGATATACCTTAGCAGAATCCATTGGCTTTACATAATCAAAACCATGTCTTCTGAGAAGATCATAACCAAGATGAGTTGTATCGCCGAGTTTAGCTATCATATTAATATGATATGCAGACTCCTGTATCTTATCAGAGAGATTGTTCTCTTCGATAACTTCTTCATCTGTAGCCTTTGTAGAAGCTGCTTCCATATCAACGCCATCAGTGATGTCGTCTTCATCATTGAAGTAATCATCACCGGGTCTCTTTGAAGCAGCATTAGGATCAAATGTAGGTATTGTGTTTGAAGCTCTCAACTCTTCAACCTTTGCCTTCGCAGCAGGCGTGTTTGGCATGTCAACAGCTCCAGTGTCGTAAGCATGGATTTCTCCACCCTCATCGTCATCATATATACCTATACATTTACCCTTGGGACCACCTGACAGATAGTTCATCTTATCAAGCTGAATACCATTGGAAACATTCTGAAGCTGGTAATCATTGATCTTGTCATCTATACGCTGAGAGATGTAATCCAGCACACTACCGATTGCCTGCATAATTACAGTTGTCTGTGCTGATGGATTTGGTATTGGTGGAGCAATGATTGTATCATTTTCAACTCTAACTGATTTAGCATTATCATTAGAAATGATACTTGTTGCGGGAATACCATACATAGCACCAACAGCTTCGAGAGCTGTAATCAGATCAGCTGATTCATTTATAGCCTGCTGAACTTTAGCCTTGATAGCGTTTGTTTCACCAGCTACATTGGTAGCTCCACTATTAGAATTAGAGCTCTCCGGTGGTTTTATAGGTTCAACACTTTCGTGAATACTCTTAAGCATATATTATCCCTCCTTTATATTACATCAACTTCGTCAGAAAGGACACGTTTCATCGCATCTTCATAAGTTATTGGCTGAGAATTGGTCTTAGTGGTTTCAGCAGATTCAGTTTTAACTTCCTGCTGTTGCTGACCCTCAGTATTGTTTGTTGTATTTGTTGTAGAAGCACCCTTCTGAGAAGAGTAATTGTTCTTTACTGTATTCCACAGATTATATCTGTCCTTGATCCAAACTGTTGCAAGAGATACAACAATCTTCTTTGAGAGTTCTGTATAAGCTTGCTTGTAAGCTTCTGTCAATGTTTCTACCTTCTTCTTAGTAGCATCATTAACATTCTGCTCGTTGAGTTTTCCTTCAAGAAGTTTCTTGATTTCATCACCCTTAGAAGTGAAAGCTTTTGCACACTTATCAACTGTCTGTGGTGCACCTACGATGTCACCAATAACATCCTTCTCCCACATTTCTTTTGTGAGTTCGCCGTTGTAGTAACGATCATTATCAGAAGGACCTGCAAAGAAGTAATGTTCAATACACTTGTCTGCTATAGCTTTCCAGTTGGGTTTACCATCAGGATTGTTCTCTGCAGTAACAATGTTATCAGCGTCAGTATCTTTGATACCAAGCATCATAACAGCTGTCTTTGCAAAGTTAGATATAGGATCAGCACCCATCCATCTATTGACATGATCCTTGGCAACATCAAGACCACCTGTGAACTTCTCAACATTTATTGTGAACTTCTTGTAGTTCTTGAGATTTGCATGGAAGGAGCTTCCAAGAGCAGCACCAATCTCAGCATTGAGATCCTTATGCTTCTCAACTTCTTCCTTGTACTTACCAAGTTTCTCTACGGCAGAATTTGTCCACTTCTCAAATACACTCTTGAACCAGTTGATGATTGAGTTGAGAAGCTTCTTAAGCTTACCTGTATCAGCAGGTTTTATTTCTTTACCATTTCCATCGGTAAAAGAAACGCCGTTGTATTGATTCTCTTTAGCCTTGCTACCATCATCGGAACCCGTTGCATCGGCTTCTTGAATAAACTCACCGAGTTCCTCCATCATAAAAGACTCTTCTATGAAACCAGGTGCACCAGCATTAGGCATATCATCTCTGAAGACGATTGTCTGAGTATTGTTATAATACAATCTCAACATGTTTCTTGTAAGAATCTCGCCGAACAGTACAAGGATATCCTTTGTGAGATCATAATTCTCAATTGGCTTACCCTCATTATATTCATGGATAATGCTCTTGATAGCACCAGCTACACTGAGAATATTATCAGCAAGCTCAGTATTGCTCTTGAGTTCTATACCACCATAGATCTTGAAGATCATGTCAAGAGAGTTTGTGATAGGATGAACATGGTTGTTGCCCAAAGCATCACGACGATAATTTCCATCAAGGTAGTTATTACCGAATGCAATGTTATCCAGCCAATCGACCTTTGTGTTGAATCCAGCTACATCCTCGAGTGGATCACCACTTACACTTTCGCCGTCTTTCTTGAATACTTCATCAAGACAATGTTCATGACACTTGTTGACACCCATAAACATTCTTGCGATACCATAAGAATGAATCTCTCTGATACCTTCCTTTGAAGCATACTTGTTTACGAGTATACTGATTGGAGAACGAGAATCTTTCAGGATGAAGTGTACAGCATCATGTGTATCCTTGAAGTCAGGTGTAACATCCTGAAGGATAACATCTCTCATGTTGCAGTTGAAAGGAATTCTGTTTCTGATCATGTAGTCATTAGTTTTGCACATGCAGCACTCAGTTACTACATCTTCATCATCAGAATCTTCTTTCTTTTCCTTCTTGAACTTGTAATCAGTTGCAGGATTGCAGTAAGCATACATCTGAAGAACAGTGCATGTATTTACAGTTACTGCAAACAGAAGGAAATCTTCAATTGCTTTGAAGATAGCTTTCATGGTAGCCATGGAATATACACATGAATCATTGATGATCTTAGGGAGTGCTTTAGCAAGCTTCTTTGCATTTGCAGCAAAATGCATCTCCTTTATCTTCTTCAGATCTTCATTCATGAATTTGATTCTCTGAACGATTTCACCCTTGCTATAGACAGCGACAGGGCCCATATCGTTAGAGCAAATCATCTCAAGATCATTCATTGTCCATGCTTGTGGGTTAACATTGTCACGTGATTCACTACGAGTAGAATCATCGTCAAGTCTCTCACAACCATTTTCCTCAAAGAACTTCTGTACTGAAGCAACAATGAACATTTCAACATCATTCATGTTGTCTTTGAAGAAGTTTCCTTCTACAGCTCTAAGAAGATTGTCAACAAATGTAGAGATGTTCTTGGGGGTAATGTAACGGATATGATATACTGTTGAACATACACCATAGTCACATTCTATTTTACCCGAACTCATTTTGTTCAGAGAATCAAGAGTATCTGAGAATGCTTTAACCAAAGCATCAAACTTCACGTCGAACATCTTTGAGAAGTTGTACTTGATCTCTGATGGTTTCTCTTCAATCGGAGAAATCTTTTTCTTGGATCTATTCATATCAAAGCTCCTTTGCATAAATTTTTAGTCCCTAATGTTCGTAGGGAATTATCATTCCGTTTACGAACATACTATATATTGTTTGTCATTTTTCTATGCTACCCAGATTTGTATGCTACGGCTATTATTTTCAATCTCTACATATATATTATTAATATGAATAAAGAGATAGATATATCTCTTCATAAACAATCACTTTTTGACAGCCACCATGTGGCAAGGAGGAAATTATGTTAAAGATATTCGACGAAAAGTTCACAAGTAACGACATCGGCATTCAGCGCTCAAGAACCCTTGAGGTGTTTGGAACTATGGGCGACGCAACAAAGGTTGGTTGCTCATCATACACATGTGTTGATGACACAATCTCATATGTTGTAACACCAGAAAGAGCTGAGTTCACATACTCAGTTGACGGAAAGCTCATTATAAGAGCAAAGGCACTGTTCCTGGATAGAAGAATGGTTGTTTCAACAAATCCTTTCGAATTCGGAAGAAGAGCCAAGGATGTTGATATAGCAGTCATGATCGACAATATGGCACGCGTTCTCGGACTTTCGGTACCATTCAAGAAATATGAGAACGATCATTTCGTAGAACACGTTGTCCTTTAAGGGTAGGAGGTACTATTATGACAAAGAAGGCAGAGAAAAAGGTTGCAGTAGCTATCATAGCTGCTTGCGCAACAACAACAATCGCAAAGATACTTGAGATAGAGCAGCGTATAAGATTTCGCAGGCTCTGTAAGTGAAAGGATATCGATCTGCAAAAATATAACGGGGTGCTTCGGCACCCCGAATTTATTTTTTATAAAGGAGGATTCTTATGCAGATAGAAAAGATAATAATGGCCAATGGGATTGTGATTGAGGGTATAGAAGGGACTCCTGCTGAAATAAAAGAATTATTAGGAAACGTGAATGAATCATCCAACATCAGAGTTGAAGTTCCCTATGCAACAAATCCTATAGCTTTCCGAAGAAAGAGACTTGGATTGACTCAGAAACAGTTAGCTGAGAAAGCAGGATTAACTATTCGCGGTGTTCAGAATTATGAGATAACAAATCGTCACCCAAAAGGTGAATATCTCGTAAGACTGGCTAATGCACTCCGGGTCAGTCCAAAGACATTATCCGATGAATTAAATAAATTTGATATCCCCGTATAACGGGGATATTTTTTTTTGTTTTATTTTGATCCGGAACCGAAAGCTAATATATACTATTTAAAATATATAGAAAGGACTGATAAGTTTGCGCAATACAAGATGTCCGTTTTGTCCAAAGATCTTCAATGACAAACATAGATTCTGTAGGCATATTGCATATAAACACAATGACCAGGTACCTGAAGATTGTGATGATGCTTTAGAGTGGGCTTATTCATTATTGGTAGGAAAACCAACTGGTCGTCTATGTGTTCAATGTAAAAAGAATCCTGTACATTTCAACAGAGAGACTCTCAAATATGAAAGGTACTGTTCTGATGCATGTAAAGCAGCTTATGCGGATAACTTCCATAACAAACGAATGGTTGATAAGTATGGTAAACCTCATTTATTGAATGATGCAGAAATGCAACGCAAGATGATTCTTAATCATGCTCAAGCCAGAGATTATGTATGGGATGATCAACATAAGTTCAGAATCATTGGATCATATGAAGAAGACTTCTTACAACATCTGAAGTCATTGGACTGGTCTCCTAACGACGTGATTTGCCCGTCTCCTCATAATTATTATTACAAGTGGGCTGATGGTTCAACACATCTCTACATTCCTGATTTCTACATTCCATCTTTGTCATTGGAAGTTGAAATCAAAGAGAGCGATAATACTCATCCTCGTATGGAACACTCCAGAGAGATTGAGCATCTGAAGGATAATCGTTTAGCATATGAGACTAAACAATCCGGAATTCATTATATCAAAATAGTCGATAAGAACTATGAAGACTTTGATGAAATTTATGTAAAATCAGATACAAATAAACCTGAATAAAGGAGGTGTAAATAATGATGGATTTATCATTCGTTCAAGAATGTGTAACTGAATCAGAAGAACAGGTTCGTGATTCACTTGATATGGCTTACATAAAACATCAGACCATAATGGAGTATGTTTTAAATTCACCTGATGATGAGTTCTCGGATGACTTGATGTGTTATCTCGAAGCTGCAAATCCCCAGGTTGGTTCTTCAAAAGAACTTTCAGTTTACTCTTTCCAGAATACTCATATAATTAGAGCTATCAAACATTTCAATCAAGCATTTGCCGAAATAGATTTCTCTAATTCTAATTATGAGGATTATAAAGTTGCTCAAGAAAGAGGAACTCGTGACGAGAGATTGAAGTATAAACAGCAATTCGTTTATCCAAAAGAGCTTATTGATGATATAACGAAAAAGTTCTCTAATCCCAATGGAGAATTCGTTAAAGGTTTTGATGAATTGAAAGACCAATTCGATTGTAAGTTCCAAATAAATCTCACGAAAAAGGGTGGCACAGGAACTTACATTTTGAGATTCCCTCCTGTTGATAAAATCAATAAGATCACTGTATCAAAGACAAAGGGATTTCAACTCGATAAGTTGCCTGTATGGCTTGCAATAAATGTTAAACAAATACTTGACATAGTTCCTTTCAATAAGAAGCTATTTGGTCAGACATTTGTTGGTATAATACTTCATGAGATATATCATAACATTGTGCATTGTCTTGATTTAAGAAACAGAAGACTCCATACTGATATCAAAAAGACTTTCTCTAATAAAACAGGTGAGAATCAAAGTAAAGAAAGTCTCATGACAAAGATCAATGGATTCATATCTCGTTTCAAACAGTCATACAATGTCGGTGATGCTGATATGAATGAAAAGCGCACTGCGAATAGACTGTTTGTTTTAACCCAGATATCTGATAATGCAAACGCAATGCGTCAATTCGAAAAGGATTTGAAAGATGCAAATGATGAGACCCAGGATATGAAAGAAATCGATGATTACATCAAACGACTGAAGTCTGTTAAAACAACCATATCTGTCAGCAGAGCAATGCACATAGCATCATGTGCATGTGTAATACTCTTATCTGGTATTGGATTTGTATTTGGTGTTACATCCGCTGCAATAGTTGGTACCATTGGTCTTGTTTGCATAGCATTATCGATGTTACTCAAAGCCGTGAGAACTTTGCTCGGTGTTTCTGTTGGTGTTAAGGAAGAATACTTCTGCGATTTGTTTGCAGCTATGTATAAACTTCCAATACATCTGACATCATACAATCGTCAGATAGCTCTGAATAAGAAATATGCATCTAAGATTACTGAAGCACATGGCTTATCTCAGGATATCTCAAAGAAAATCAAGGATCCTCATCCAACGACTTTCAATAGAGAACGTGTTTCATATCAAGTTGCAAAACAGATACTTGATTCCGGTCAAACACTTGAACCTGAAATCAGAGATTACTTGCAATACATTGTAAATCTTCATGATGGTATTGAGAACATCGATGTTCCTTACAGTAAGACTCAGGCCAAGAAACTTGATCCCGAAGCTGCAAAGGATCTACAGCGAACACTGGATGAATTTGTTAAGAATACTGGTGTATCCGTAACAGAATCATTCGTTGAAGGTGGTGAATAATATGGCATTGGATCCAGTAGGAATCACAATGGCTGAAGTAGGAAAGATGTATCCTGCAGATTTTCAGCCAATAGGTTATGACTTTGCATTTGGTACTGACTCGATGGGTAGACCGAAAGTATTGTCATCATTCCAAATAGGTGTCAATGCCGTATTGACACTACTGTGCATGAAGCCTGGACAGTTTCCTTCCATACCTGATCTCGGTATAGACATAGATTCATATTTACATGAATACTCTGATGATCCAAATATCCCAATTGAAATAAAAAATAAATTGGTAGAGCAATGTAATCGTTTAGATATAATTGGTCTAACAATTAATGTTACAATTGAACATATGCAGGATAACAAAGATGCTCTGCTGGTAGAAATTACTGGTACCGAGAGATTGAGTTATGGTAATGAAACAGACCATGTCATCATAGGTATCTCCTATGATAAACTCAATAGGCTTTATGTCAAGAAAGTAAACTTGTAAGGAGGGAAACATAAATGGCTGACATCAATAAACGACAGATGGTTCAAGATACGGTTATAAAGACTTTGTCTCTTATGGATCCCACCTTAATCAATGCAAAGAAATATGAGAAGTTTTTTAATTCAATGAATGATGCTCAATTCGCAAAATGGATTAAAGACTTCTTGGCAGATGATAAGAGTAATATCCGTTTGGATATTGAAGAATTTGGTGATGGTTCTCGTACGTTGAAATATGAAAACATCGAAAAGGCTGCAGACTATTTGGGTATTAAATTATTCGAATATGTTTACATCCCTCATGTTTCTTCCAACCCGAACCGACCCATAAGAACAAAGCAACCAGTATTGGTTGGCTATCTTAACGTCAAGCGTACTCAGCAGCTCGTTACTAAGAAAACGGGACTTGCTTTAAACGATGATGATCGTGATGATATGACAGGTGCCGTAAAAGGTGATGCAAAGGGTGGTACCACAACTGGTATTGAGAATGAGCTTCTCGCAGGTGTTGGTGCAACAGATATCTTATCTGAGATAACTGGTGCCCGTGCTGATAATGTAACTGAGTACGACAACATGCTACGTTCAATTGCAGAAACTGGTTCTGTTAAGTTGGCTGATATCAAGACCAATGCATATGACAAACCAACACTTCTCGCTGCTGATTTATATTTTGCTGCTATGGGATTAAAGACTGATCTCATATCAGAATCATATTACTCGGTCGAGAATGTTAAGTCTGCATTTGAAGGTGATTAATTAAATGAAAAGGAGAATAAGTAATGAAAGTAAATATTGCTGGTAAGGGTGTAATCCCTTTCGTAAACAAAGTTGCTCCGATATATAATATCGAAGTAAACGCAGAGATTCTCAAGAAGCTCGTAAAGAATCCTAAGTTCAAGATTTATGATGCTAATGGATTCGGTCAGATAACTGCTGCTACATTTGCTCCTCCAGCACCTGTTGCTCCTGTTGAGGAACCCAAGGTTGAAGAGAAGCCTGTTGAAGCACCAAAGCCAAAGAAGGCTTCCAAGAAGGCTAAGAACATCGATGAAGTTCCTGGTGTTGTAAAGGAAATCGTTGTAGAAGAGAAAGCTCCTGTTGCTGTCGAAGAGCCTGTAGAGATGAATGAAGAAGTTGAAGCTCCTGCAATCGAAGTTCCTGTTGAGGAAGAAGAGCTTGAGATTCCTGTAGAGGATACAGACTTCGAGGAATTCCCTGCTGAAGAAGAAGCTGAGGAAGCTACAGAGGAAACAACTGAAGAAGCTCCTAAGACTACTTCAAAGAAAAAGAAGAAGAATCGTAAGTAATACTGAAGGAGGAGTATCATATGTTCTTCCTTGAACAAGATGAATTCACAGAAGAGGAAACTAGGGTATTTGTTGAAGCTTACGGTATCAAAGATGCTCCTCTTAATGAAATAATTGTTGAACCAATTATTTCAATACTGAAATCCCCACGACATAGAGCAGAATATATCCGTTATGGTGAGGAATTCTTACAGGCAAACTCCGAGATGCTGTCTAGAGAATTCCCTACCAAAGCGGTATCATTCCCTCGAATGTATGTTGATAATATATTCAACATGTTCGGTTTCAATAAGAACACCTTCAAAGAGAATCTTAAAACAATTCTCAAGAATGTTTCTGATAAAACCGAATTCCAAACTATCGTTGCTAACCCAACGAATGTAATTCATGCAATCGTACTCGTGTATGCTGATAGTATTCAGCACAGAGCATTGCGTGATTCTGCAAGACAACAAATGGGCTTATCTATCTATAATAATAACTTCAATGCTTTTTTCCATCCACCTCATCCTGTTGAATCTACAATGGCTTACACTTACATGAACCTTGATAATTCATGGAATCTTGTCAAGAGTGAGAACATTATCAACTGGATTGACTTAACTATCGAGACCGCTTTCCAATATTGGCGCAGTAGACTCGATGTTGAAATGGACACGTCGGTGTTGGTTCAATTCCTCAATCGTGTCAGAACATCGTTCCGACAGAATTTACGCTTGCTGGCGAACCAGTACTTCAAAACCGTTGAAGAGAATAAGGGAAATCTCGTCGGAACGGATGTTTCTTCAGATGACATGTATTTTGAAACCAATAACACCGTTAAACTTAGAGATGGTCTTATACGTAGAATCAATAGTAAGGACCAGTTATATTGTAAAAAGGGAGATTTGTATATTGGTATTGCAAAGCTCAAGAATGTTAAGACAGATTCATTATATGAATTTGCACAGACAATTGAGCAGAAAGATATTTCAATGATTATTGATACAATCTTCTACGTATTTATTTCGAAAGAAGGAAATACAATAGAGGATATCAACTCAACGAAATACATTTCCAGAATTACAAATCTTCCTACTGCAATAGACAGAGCCGTTGCTGGTAAACCCATAATCGATATGTTGTCTAAAAAATATGATGTTGACCAGACAATTGTACGAGCTTACATTTGTTTGCTTGCGACATATATCATGTATCGTATCAACGACCTTAAGTCATAATACGATACGAAAAGTTAAAGCTTCTTATAGCTTAATATTATAATAGAAAGGAATGAAATTTATGAACGAGACGAATGTTCGTAATGAAATTCTTGATTCCATAGATAGAGTTGATCATATCACTCTGGAATCATCTCTCGACGTACTTTTTTCTCTTGGTGCGGCATATGAAAAGTCTGCAATGATTATGGAATATGCTTCTGATCCTGATGAATTAAGTATGTTCGCTATATTCCAGGAGGCTGACCAGCCTGCTGCAGAAGGTGAAGCTAAAACTGAAGAGAAGCCTGCTGAAAACACCAATACAACTGTAAGTGCAAATGATAATGCACCTGCTGCTAATGCTGAGGCTAAGAAGAAGTCAGGAATTCTTTGGTTTATTCCTAACCTTATCAAGAAACTCTTCCAGTTCCTGAAGGATGCTTGGAATGGTGTAATCACTCCTAAGGCAGAACAGGTTTCTGAGAAGACACAGGATCTCTTTGAAAAGATCGCTGGTAAGGATGAGTCATGGATCAAAGAACATGCTACAGAGCTTGGTCTTGCTGGTGGTGCTCTCACAGCTGTACTCAGCTTCATCGCTGTTGTTAAGCACAATGAGATCGCTGAGATGTTGGCTTCATTCGGTAAGTCTATCGGTACAGTATTCAAGGGTATGAAGGCCGCTCCATCAATCGCATGGAAGGGTGGTTCTTTCATAACAAATGTCAAGTTTGAAGGACTGATCAAAACTGTTGCTGCATACAAGAATGCAGTTATGGCTTACAAGAACAATCCTGATGTCAAGAAGCTCATATCTGATATCGACAGCATTCCAACAACTCCTGATACAATCATTGCAGATTCTACTTTCGAGCTGTCATATGACGACATCATTAAGACCTTTGATGAAGCAAAGAAGACATTCGGTGGCGATGAAGAAATAAACGTTGATATCAAGCCTATCGAAAATCCAACAGATGAACAGCTGAAGGATATGCAGAATGCTAATGGTAAGACATCACTGTGGGCAAAAATCACTGGTGCGATATCCAACGTTTTCAAGAAGCTTCTCTCATGGGTAACTGGTCTGTTCAAGAAGGAAAAGGAAGTTGACGAGCAGGTTAATGCTGCTGAAAATACTACTCCTATAGAGGGTGAAGCTAAGACTGAAGGTGAAGGAACAGAAGGTGAAGCAAGTACTGAGAACGCTGAGCAGACTGCTGCTCCTACAGAGGGTGAAGCTGCTCCCGCTGCCGAGGAAGAGAAGAAGGGTTATACTGCTGAAGAAATCAACTCAATGCTTCCTGAAGGAAAAGCACCTCTTAAGGTTGGTTCTGACGGTCTCATTCTTAGTAAGGCTGGTACTCCTATCAGAACACCTTTCACACTTCCTGGTGGTCAGATGAAAGTTAAGCTCAACCCTGATGACAATAAGTACTATGTTGCTGAATCAGCTGAGACTGATATTGATGAAGAGGAACTGATGTTTGTCGAATCATATGAAGAGGAATTCTCTGATGCTGATATCGAGGTAAGTAATCACTGGTACAACTAAAAATCATGAGGAGATATCCCCATGCGGGGATATCTCTTCTATTATATTATAACGAAAGGAAGAACTTGTATGCCTAAAAAGAGTACTCAGACTAACAAATATGAGACTGCTTGTTTTATACAGGAAGCTCCTGTTATGTCCGAAATGAATGTCAATGGATATACAATAAAGAAATCTGCAGAAGGTCTTCCGTATTGTGAGTTTGAATCAACACTCATGACATTCAACGAATACAATCGTATGAGACGTCGTTATGATGCAAATAACATTGATACTGTTATTGCTTCTGATGAAAGAATCAACGATCTGTTGAGACGTCATCAGTGGAGAGGTGAATGGAATCATCCAAATCCGGATATCAAGGGTCAACAATATTCTGATATTCGTATGACAATTCCTGAGCCAATCAGAACATCTCACTTTATCACGAAACCCCGCCTGGAAGGCGATAGATATCGTGGTCATATAATCACTCATCCCCGCACAGAGTGTGGTAGGGCTGTTGCTTCAGAGATCATTGATATCGGTTCTATCCCATGTTTCTCAGTACGTCTGCTCGGAAACATGATTCCTAATGCTCCGGTTAACCAGCCGAATATGAGAGTGTCAAAGGTTATCACATTTGATATGGTTGACTTTCCATCACATGCTGGTGCACAGGCTGATATAACTCCTGCTGCATACCAGGAAGGTGCTGTAATCTTCCTCAAGGAATTAGCTAAGTATTGCTGTGAGCAGGATGAGAACATGAAGGTCGTATGTGAATCATTCCAGTTCTCTACAGATGAGATCATGGGTATCCACAATGGTAACATTGTATTCCAGGAAGCTGATACAAACTCAAGAGTTCATATTCCGCTTAAAGGGGATATTCGTAAGGAAGCCATGTCAATAATACTTGGATAATGGAGGTTGGATATATGGATGAAAAGAATATCATAATCAAACAATCCTATTTCACCAATATCCAAACCGCTATCAATAGCATCAATGAGTTTTTCTCTTCACAGTTCAAAACCAAGAACTTCCCTGTTCTTGATGAAGGTCTTGATATAGATCCAACTGTGGAGAGAATCCTTACTCGTCTGAATGCTGTTGATTCATCTTGGGTATTTGATGAAAATAAATATCAGGATATGCTCAATCTCATTAATGGAGAACTTGAGAAGATTGATCCTGAGGGTGGAGTTTATGAAACACTTATGGACTCCAATAATGAAACTCTCATTCAGGCTGTTGATTCCTATGTTGGTTTCAAGTGGCTTAACTTAATTGCAGATAACTTTGATGCATTTACAACATTCATCAATGGTATCTACACATTCGAGATATTCTATAAACCATCGGGATATACTCCAGTATTGAATATCTTCGATCAGCCAATCTCATTCGATGAAGTTCCATCACTTGATCTTGACGATAAGGTATTCGACGTAAATGCGTACGTTGATGGAATATTCAAGAATGGAGACATCTCACTTCCTGAAGAACTCACTGAAGAGAGTGAAATCGAACGTATATCTACACGTCAGGATCTTGATGGTTATGAGATTATGGTTGATGACTCGGTCCAGGAAGCTGCTGAGATAAATTACTTCGAGAATGACAAACCTGCAAACATGAAGTATTCTGAATCGCAGAAGAAGTTCTTAATATCTGAAGAATTCAAGAAAGCTGTTGATGAGCTCATTGCTGGTCTCAGAAAGTGTGATTCTACAGATGATCTGTTGAAGTTCTTTGGTGATTCCACAGTTATACCGAAGCTGGTTGACAGAATGAGTCGTACAGTTATACCATTCATTCTTGTTAAGGTTCTCACTAATCCAAAGAAGACCGTCCTTGACTTCTCTGGAAAGTTGAAGAAGTATACTGATTCATACGCATCAATTCTTTCACAGAATGTTGGTGCTCGTAGATTTGAAAACTATGATCTTTTTTCTACTTTCAAATCTGATAAGGAGGGAACCATCAAGTTCGTTGAAGATTTCTGTAAGTTAAATCTTGTAAACAATACTGATGCTTCCATCGCAAATAACACACTCCTTACAATCTTCAATATCTTTGACTCAAGAATCTATCTCGATCTTGCATATAACAATGCTCCCGAGAGTATCAAGAGTGAAAAGATTGAAGATGCATTCGTTAAGGAGATCCGTGGTAGAATTAATAAGAATTCTCGTACACAGACTGCTTACACAGAAGAGGCTCCCAAGGAGACTACAGATACAGGTGAATCAACAACTGTTGAACCTGAAACAACTGAAGCTGTCACAGAGTATGTATCAAAGGAACTGAAGAAGTTTGGTGATATGACTCCTCGTGATATGCGTTTCTGCGATCAGTTCGGTGCTCTGTTACTTAAGGAAATCGATACTATCGAAGACCGTATGTACAATGAGCATGTATCACCAATTCTCATCGATGAGTACATTGGTGAATCATATGATTTCCGTCTTGGTGATGACATCATCATGGAAGCAAACATCACAAAGAGACGTGAAGCTTTACAATCTGCAATCGCTTCATTCCTTGAAGAGTGTGAAAAGATTGTAGAAATGGATAAGAAGCATACTTGGAATAACAATACATTTGCTCGTCAGTTCAGAACTACAGCGGGTATGATGTTCCCAAGATCATTCTTCCCGTTCTTGCTTCCGATACCTGTTGCAAACGTAACTGGTTCATCTGAACAGCACACCAACATCAAGCAGAGTCATAAGTGGATCAAGAAAGCTCTTAAAGGTAAGGCTGGACAGTTCACAAATGAACAACTCCGTACTATGAATAACCTGAAAGATCTTGTTGATGACATGTGGGGAACCGTTAAATGGTTCTGGATTAACCCAATCAACTGGTCCAAGGAAGTAAACATTGGTCACAATACTCGTATTCAGGGTAGAGTTAAATCAATGGCTCGTATCGCAAAGGATATAGTTGCACTTAAACCAAAGCTTGACTTCGTTCTTAACGATGATAAGTTCGTTAATGAATTTGCATTCATGGAACAGTACTCCGAAGAAGTTATCATGGAAGCTACCACTGAAAAGAACCATGAGAGACTCAATACAGCAATCAAATCATTAATGAATTTGATGCGTAAGATCACCACGATTTCTAAGGATGGTACATGGACAAATAACACCATGCTTGCAATGTTCAGAAATAGTGAGAACATGGTTATTCTCAAGGAAGCTAGAAAGTATGTTGAAATGGCAATTGGTGGTTCCGGTGGAATCAAGATGGAGAATAGTGACACAATGAAAAACCTTGACGTTAAAATCAAGGAAATGCTGTCAACTATCAAGAGTGCTAAACTGAATCCTCTTGTAAAGAAGAACACCAAGGAATCTGAAGCTGCTAAGAAGATATCTTTACTTGCTGGAGAGATCGTTGGTCTCGAAGGATCACTTGGATTCCTCAAGGATGCTCCTGTAAAGGACAGACCTAAGAAGAAGGGTGAAGAAGCTGCTTCTACTGAAGAGACAACAACGGAGTCAGCTGTTATGGACTTTGATGAGTACATGGTAATGATGGAAGGAGCTGCAATCGACGGTTCTATTCCCAATTATATGAAGAACAGAATTGCTCTGTCCGATAAACTCAATACAGGCACATCTCCTGCTGAACTTCCTGAAGGTGTTCCACAGAATCCTATTCCGGATCTCACAGATTCGATCGACACTAAGTTGAAGACACCTAGTGATGATATGAATGATGTACTCGGTTCTGGTTATGAAGCTCCTAACAAGAAGGATGAAGGAAAGATAGTTGTAAACATCACTAACAACTACACCAATTCTTTCAATAAGGATTCCAACAACACAAC
>Ga0265301_10002868_pt1 | contig 19159 bp, 23 predicted proteins | sample AusTroGonzalo_MG_2_FD_193488 | JGI IMG/M metagenome (GOLD analysis project Ga0265301, IMG submission 193488) | Bovine rumen microbial communities from tropical cattle in Woodstock, Queensland, Australia - Gonzalo_04 | ecosystem: Host-associated > Mammals > Digestive system > Stomach > Rumen ... | reverse complement strand
CTTGGAGGGTTCATGAAATTGTTCTCAATGTCATAGTAATAATCACATATTTCATCACCAGTTATGCTGCTATTATCATAACTCATCAAAAATCAATCCTCCGTTTTTATGGGTTGTCGGATTTTCCTGGAGTAGTCACCAAACCACTAGCCGGTCCAGTAGTTATCACTGTAACATCAGGGCTTACCTGGTAAACCTCATCAATATCCATGCTGATAGGTTCAGTCACCACACCCCAGGTCACGCTAGAATCGCTTGTCTTTGTTGCTTTCTGATAAATGATAGCATCACTGACCTCTGGAATCTCTTCAATGAGTACGCAAAGGTTAGCTGGGTTGAATTCCTCATAAATGTTGGCATCCTTGTTGAATTGTGTAATCACTGCTTCAACTTTTGGAGTAACAGTACTCAATGTAGCTTCAGGATATTCAGCACTATTCAAGTTCACATAGATTGTATAATTTATAGTATAGCCAGTAATGGTAGTGTCAGCAAGTACATATTGCGGTGTTGCTTTCTGATAACCCAATGTTATACCGACAATGTTATACTCATCCAATGCAAAGAACTGTCGGAGAGCATACTCTGAAGGGTAATATGAACCGGTTATGTTGGATTGGCCTCCACTATATGATTGCTCCTCTTCCTCTTTATCGATTGGATTATAGATCAACAACAAGTCCTCATCAACACTTACACCCTCTTTGGTTGGGAGTATGTCATGCACAAGATTAACAACACCTTCATCAACAAAGGCAATACTCTTATACCAGTTAATGCTGCCGGTTGGACTGTTGTTCGGATGCTCCAATATCCTAGCGCGGTAATCATCATCAGACTCTATGTCTGTTCCGCCAGTAAAGGCAGTGTTGGTAACCCTTACACCAGGAGGGAGGTCATTCTCTATGATAGTGATAGTATCTGCGAGTACATTGGTATAATCCCCTTCGTATTCACAGACAGCTTCCAGTTTTATGTATTTATGCCCGTTCAAGTTTTCATCGGAGTCATCAACAAGGAAGCTGATGCTGTCATCTGTCAAGACGGTAAGGTCATTGAGTATTACTGGGTCTTCCAGGTTGCATGTGGTCCCTGCTCCATCGTTCAGTATTGCATCAGCAGTCAAGGCAGTACTGTTATAATAAATAATCACATAGCCTGTACTAGGAGATGCTGCTTTACGATATACTCCTAGACTGTCACCGGTATTGTCCAGGAATTCCCCCTCTTGGGTATGTATCATGCTCATAAGGTAATTGTCATCAATCCCTTCTCTTGCCTCCAGGAACAAAGATGCGATTGTATCCAATAAGTGATATGCCTCGCTTCCTTCAGTGAAATCAGTTACCTTAGTCAAACCATTATAAAATGCCTGGTCATACATGCTCTTCAAGTAATCGATAACATCATCCTTCTCTAATACTGTTCCATCAAACAGTTCCAAATATTCCGTTTCCTGCACCATAAATTATCATTCATCCTAAAGTATTAATAGTCTCTTCAAACCCTAACTCGCTGCCATCAACCAATTGCAATTGCAGCTGGAGATGCAAATCTTCATGATCTACAATGCTGATACTCAAATCAGTTATTCCATATACTCTTGGTTCATCAAGCATACAGTTCTCCACATAAACGCTTAACTGGCTAATCAAATCCTCATTATGCTTCTCACCAAGCACTGAACTGACCTCACTCCCGTAATCAGTATCTATAGTGGGGTAAGTCCCAAGCTTTGTGAGTAACCGGTTCCTTATTGCTTGTTCAGCATTATCTAATTCACTGACCAATCCAATATCCCCGTTACTTGAGATTAATCCTCGGCTATCATAGTCAGTCCCGTAAATCTCAGTATCAGTCATTCTTTTTCACCACCACAATTTTAGATCCGTCTACTTCTGTTTTCATGTTCTGACTCACATCATACGTTTTGCCCTTATACCTGTTGTACATATGGGCCCGTTTTTCACCATCCAATCCTGTGTATTCTGCTTTGATTATATCTACTTTGTAACCTGCTCCTTTGCACATCAGGTAGAATAACCATGAGGCATCTACACAATTATATACTTTGCTGGTCCAGCATTTCTCAGCTGACTTTTTGCCGAGTTCTGTTTCCTTCTCGGATTTGACCTTGTGACCGATATAATATTTGTACTTGAATCCACCGGTTCCTCCAGCGGATTTGACTTTCAAGTATTTGTATATCTTATTCACTGTACCTAATTCCTTCCCCTTGAGCATAATCTTCTTTATGATAGTGGATTGTTCGTTGAACCCTCCGATCTTCGGATTAATGCTTGAAGGTTTGCCCTTCAATGGGTTTGACTTATTCCTGTTAGTGGCAACTATCGCTCCTTTCTTGTTGGTGATTATGTAATCTCCATCGTAAGGTTCACCGAGCATTGTGCTTCCTTTCTTTAGGCTTAGGCTTAGTTTCTGACTGTCAACATCAAGACTGGCAGATTCTACTGTCAATGTCTTCTTGTTGATGTCTTTGAACCTTTGGCCGTCAGCATAACCCTTGAAGTTCAAGCTTAACAGGTCATCTACTTTCACATTCATGTTTGCTGGTATCTCGAGTTTACCAGCATAGGTTGTTCCAGTATTGATTAGGCTTTGTGCTTTCTTCTTGGATTCGGCTTTAGATAGGTTGCATTTCTGGGATTGTGTTTCGGTCTTTGCAACATTCTTGCCAGTAACTGAAGCGGGGGTGAGTTTTGCTCTGACCTTTTTGGCCTTGTCTTTACCTGAAGTCCCGCAATAGTCAGCGCCACATGCTGAACATGTGATTTCCCCTTCAGGAGTATTCTTTGGGTTGAAGGTTAACTTGCCTTTGGCTTTGCATAATGGACAATAGTTCTTCCAGGTATGCTTTGTCAGTTTGTACTCATAACCGCTCTTGGAGGGATAGGTCTTTACAGTTATTGTGTTATCATCTTTAGATACTTGTTTTACTCCTTTCAAAACCATAATTATCCTCCTTTTTTTTAGCAGTTGAATGTGTTAGGGTTACTGTAATATGCTAAGTGAGAGCCGCTGCAAGCATGGTTCCCCCATCCTCGACTGGTAACGGTATCTGTTGCAAACCATTTCCCATTCAACTTAGTCTCTGGGAAGAAATGCCCGTTGATATGGTTGCAACGGACTTGTAATCCTACACTTCCTGCAAGGCTCATGTATAAGTGTGTTTGGTCTGCACAATTACCCTTCCTTGCATTAAGTGTGCCTAAAGCTCCTTTCTTTGTGCATGCATACCTTGAGTATTTAATATTATTCCTCATCCAATTGAATATCGCCTTCGCCTTCGCATTATCGGTTTTTGCACCAGCACTGGTAATGATGGAGTTAGCCTGATTCACTATTTTAGAACTGATATTGTACTTGTTGATGAATGCCTGGCCACTTGCAACAATCGTTCCGGTATTGGATGTGTCAGTGGTGCCTGTTTTGGTAACATTCTCAGTACAATCGAAACTATCCGCTTCAATATAACCCCAAGTGGCTATCATATCCCTTGAAGCTTGAGTTGAAGCCATAGTGCTGCCGTTATAGATTACACTTCCAACAGTGACAATGTTCTCTGTAGCATGATCCTCTTCATACTGTATGATAGTGTTTGTTCCATCCCCACCAGTACTGAAAGTATAACCCTCTGTAGTGTTAATGTTCTTGCCGAAGTGAAGTATTCCGTCTATATCCACATAGCATTCTACAGGGTTTCCGGCTTTCCATTCCAGGTACTGCAATTGCTTTGCAATTTCCCATATGCTTTTCTTCTCCCATTTAAGATATGAGTGCTTATTTGTGGTTTTGGTTAAACCTGCAGTGCTTAGATTGTTAGGGTCATTCTTTAACAATTTCCGCAATAGGTTATAACTTGTTATATCACTAAAACTAACAGCACTTATCTTTGACAAGTACAACCGGAGATAGCTGACACAATCATAGGAATACAAACCATTAGTTGTTTCTTTGGACTTGTAGATCTGTCCTCCGAAACCATACCGTTTCCCCCTAGGGTCTTCATACCTTACCCTGGTTCCATGCTTCAGATTCCCATTCGTTTGGAAACTGAAGGAATCCGCTGAATCTGAATTGTAATCTACCTTAGCACCACGGAAGGGGATAGTGTGGAAACCTGTCTCAGATAATTTGGCGGTGTTGCTTACATATAATTTTCCAATCATCTAAAACTCTCCCACTTTATTTCTTCTTTTTGCTAGTGATATTGTACTTCTTACGCCAGTAATCCCTAGTGACTTTGTCCCATTGTCCCTGATTGGACTTGGAGACTTTTATCTTATAAGCCTTCTGCAATTGCTTAACCGCAGCCCTAGTGTATTGCAGATAATCACCATCAATCTTATAGCCTTTATAGTACCCTTTCTTTTGCAGGAATCTTTGCAAGTATTTAACACATTTCTTGTTAACCATACCATACTTCATTGTACCGCAATCAGTTAACAATATTGTTATGTATGTGCTTGTTTTCTTGGCACTGGTTTTCTTGGCACTGGTTTTGCTGCTGCTTGTTTTCTTTGTCGCAGACTTGCCGATACGCTTAAAGGTTGTCTTGACAATATTAGGCTTGACATATTCAGTAAACTCCCAAGTGATTAAGTAGGAACCGTTAACCTGTTTCTCCTCATGATAGGATGTCAAGTAATAATTCCCATTCACTTTCAAGTCTGATGATCCAACAAGCACACCAGTCTTGGCCTTATAATTTTTTTCAAGAGTCCTGTAAGTGTTAAGGAGGTTGATGTTATCCTTGTCAACAATACTCTGAAATGATAATGTGGTTCCTTCAGTTGATAAGTATTCAATGCTGTTTCCACCAGTATTTCCAATGAATGTGTTGACATTATACTTCCTTGGTCTGTTCTTACTTATAGGGGCAAGTATATACTTTATCGGTTTTCCTGCGAATTTAACTTCAACCATAACTTATCATACTCCTCTTAGTACATTTTGCCTGTAGATCTCATCATTGATTTTCCTTACAATGAACTCTCCAGCTGATTCTTCGATGATGCCGTTGAATGTTATGTTTGGGCTTCCTCCAATGCTTGTATTGTTCATTATGTTAGTGTTAGCAGAACCTACTCCGTTAACACTGCCCATGCTTATGCCAGCACTACCGACACTACCAACACTAATGCCACTGCTTCCGAGCAAACCCATATTATCAACAGCCCATTTGATACTGTCAATGATAGGTTTTACTGTGTTATATGCATTCATGAATGGTTGGGTAATGGCATTGGTTACTCCACTGAAAGCTGATTGTATTGTTCCTTTGACTCCACTGAATGCTTGTCCTATTGCATTGGCTATTTCCCTTGCCTTTGCGGAGGCTTGGTTCCATAATCCCATTGCACCGGATATTATGCTCCATATGGTGGAGAAAGTGGATGATATATTTCCTATAATCCAAGAACCGACGGCACTTATTGCAGGCATTAATGCTGCCAAAGCTCCACTGATGAACGTGTATAATTGCTGACCCCATACTTGTATGCTGGCCCATGCATTGTCAACCATCTCACGGAACCAGTCCACGTTCTGGTAAGCCCATATCAAAGCAGCAGCCAAAGCAATCAATGCAATAACAACTAATACGATAGGGTTCATAGCCATTACAGCATTCCATGCCATAGTTGCAGCTTCAGCCAATGTTATTTCTCCAGTTAACACTCCAACAACTGTACCATAGATTGCACTTGCAGCACTTGAAATTGATGTAGCAAGAGCAGAAAGTTTGGTTGTTATTTCCAATTCCTTAAGGTATTTGACCATTCCAAGGTCTTTGATGGCTTTCATACCAGTAGCCATCTGACCCATACCCATAACCATATCAGTTAAAGGAGAGGCGAAACCCATGGCAGCTAAACCCATGCCAACGATACCATTAGTACTTTCATCCAATTTCAGAAGGAAGTCCATACCGCCCTTAGCGCCTTCTTGGAACATACCTCCAAGATTGTATCGTCCTCTTTCAAGCATTCCTTCAAAGGTTTCCAATTTATTATTATAAGTGTCCTGCGCACTTATTCCTCCCCAATGTTCCTCATTCAAGGCTTCTTGGAGTAATTGTGACCTTTCCTGGATAGTTGTTGCTTGCTTCAGCTTATCAATATGATTAGCCAATATTGGTGATCTTTCTATCTCTGCAGTGTTACCAGTCATCAGGTAATTGTTCATGTCCTGGAATGCTTCAGATGATGATTTACCATAGTTTTTCATTGCTGCAAAGTAATCTGATGCAGCACTTCCCATCTTGGTTAATTCATCTGTAGTCAATGAAGCATCCTTTGCAACTGCTGAACCTAATAACCCTTGCATTACTGAATCGTCACCAGGCAATTGTTGAACTATCCCATTGATTTCCTGGAGTTTGCTCTTTGCCTTGTCAGGGTCTCCTAATGCTTGTTCAAGGAAAGCCTTATTTGTTTCCTGTTTACCTGCAGACTCAAGGGAATCTGTCAATACCGCCCCCATCTCTGAAATGGATTGCTTAATGGTGCTGAACCCTTCCTTAATGTTCTGCATTGACAATTGTACTGCTGAATCATCAACCTCAATATCAACTTCAGCGGTAGTGTTCAGTTCCTCTTCCTTCTCCAAGGCAGAATCCAATTCCCCATCTTCTACAGAAACTTCAAACCCAACAACCTTATCAGCGAGATCATTCAATAAGTCTTCTAATGCCTTAACCTGTTTGTCATCAACATCAGCACCAACTCTTATCTTAACTTGTTTATCAGTCATTATCTAATCTCCTTCTTAATATGTTAGGAATGTGTTCTTGTCTGACCTGAACCTTCTAATCTCATCAGTGATAATCATTATTGCTAACCTTTGGTAAGGTGTTAGGTTGTTATAATCTTCCAATGTAAGTGTTATGATCCCTCGGTCAAACATTGTTGTTATGTGGCAAAGTCTGCCAGTCTTATAATTCAGATGCTCCCTCAAGAAATCGTTCTAACATCTCCTGCGATTCCTTATCGGTTTCAATACCACTTACTTCGTATATGCATTTTGTAATGTCAGTAGCGAAACCGGCAGGCATTTCATCCAATAATATTTTGATTAGTTCCTTTTTGTATGGTGTGCCGTCCTTCTGCACAAGGCAAAGATATATTAATTCTTCATTCATATCCAATAGGCCCTCTGCTCCATGCTTTGTGTATAGTTTCATGAAGCTTGTTTGGCTTATAGGTTTCACATAGAATGCATAATCTTCACCATCATAAGTGACAATATACTTCTTATAAAACTCATTGTTGAGGATACGTTGCTCGGTTTCCACCAATAATTCCTCTAGGCTTCTCTCTGCCATACAAATCACCTTTATTTATATGATAATTATAAAAAAAAATTTTAAAAAAAAATAAGGGGAACCAAACCTTAAAGGGTTTTAGTTCCTGGTAATCTCTTCATCCATATCTTCAGCTGTGAACTCAATGCTCTCAGTTGTTAAGCTGTCTACGCTGATGTCTTTGCTGTACTTGCTTACTAAGCAACCAAGGAAAATCTCTTTGACAGTATAACTGGTTCCTGTCTTTTCCCTTACAATTTCTTTGATGGTTACTTCTCCCTTGTTGGTTTTCATATCCTTTAACACATTACGCATTGCAAGATAGGTTTCAACATCAGGAGCAATGAGCTTATCCACACTTACAGTGTACTCAGTTTTTTCAGTACCACTGATAACCGGTCCATCGAAAGTGTTCTCGGTGGATACTTCAGCGTTTTCATCAATCTTTACACCGGTTCCACGTCCAAAGGTGACTCCATTAATAATAATTGTCTTATCAGCCATAATCATTCATCCCCCTTTAGATTACATCATAGGTTACGTTCGCATCGATTTCAGTAACCACACCATCTAATACGATTTCCTCAATGTTTGCTCTTACACAATCACGGTTTACCTTTTCAACACTGTACACAATATCCTCTACTAATCCGAGAGTGTCAATGCATTCATGCTTGACCCTTGCGAGTCTTTGCTCGATAGCATCCAATGTAATGGCATTGTTCTTTTCACCAAGGTAATCTTCAAGGTTGAAGAGGTTGATGATGTAATTGATTGTTCTTTCCATGTACAGGTCCAAGTGTACACTGGTTCCATCAGTAGCAGTTACAGTATGCGGTAAACGGGAGTTTACGATTACAAATGTTTTAGTTGCACGGTTCAAACATTTAGCTACAGGATACCCTGCTTCAACAAGCTTATATCCTAAGTCAGATGATTGTGCAAAGGTTAATTCACTGTTTACTGCCTCTACGCCTTCAAGGGTTTTCATAGTGAAGCTTGCATCTACTCTGCGTTCAGCTATTAATCCAGCGTAATATGCTGCACTTTGTGCTACACTTAATTGTGTATTGTTGACGGTGAACTGTTGGCTGATTAATCCGAAAGTTCCGCCAGCTGCAAATATTGCTGCAGTAGTAATATAATCAGCTGCACCACTACGGGTTACTGGTGCGATTAATCCTACAGGATGACTGCTAGTGAAGCGGTCATTGATATAAGATTTAATGCTAGTCAAGTTAGCATCGGTCAATACATAAGGTATCAATAAAATATCATAATTCTCTTCTAAACTGGTAGCTGCAGTTACAATCTCAGCACCGGTAGGGCTTCCTGCAGTGGATGGTGCTATGTCTACGATGATCACATCAGTAGCACCGCCACGGAATAATGGGTCTAGGCATTGGTCACCAACCGGTGAACTGCCACTAATTGTGCCAGTGGTTGCAGCATCTACAGCAGCTGCAAAAGTTTTCACACTTACTGGTGCAGATAATGTTTTACTGAACTCCGCTACAATTGCAACTTTACCAGCGATTCCTGGCTGACCCTTTGGGACATTGTCCACTTGTGTAACTGTAATTTTTGGTATAATTGCCATGGTATCGTTATTCTCCTAAATATTTCTTTAACTCTTTTTCAAATTCTTTTAATGTTTTCGGTTCCTTTTCAAGGCTATTGATGAATCCTTCCTTGACATACTTGTTCAAGTCATATTCTTTTATATATTCCTTGAAGTTGAACCTCTTAGATTCTTCCTTCTTTGCCATACTATCCCCCATTTTCTTTTTTAGATGTATAAGTAATGTGTTAATTCAAAGGCTCCCATAGCCCCCCATTTCTTGTTGTTTGGTTGGCTCATCAGTTGACTGTTGGTGATTACTGTCCCCCTTACAACACTAGGGAGTATCTTCCAGTCCTCATCTGTTAGGAACTTTTGCATTAACAGGTCATGGAGTTCTGTAGTCTTCAAGTATGCTACATCATTAGCTCCTTTCATATAGAATATGACTATACTATGCACACTTACTGGTGAGCATTGTTCAAGGGTGGAATCATACTCAACATGGTCTATATAGATGTCAGCTGTTGGTTTCTTTCCGAAGGTTTTCAGCTTCTCGCTATCATAACCATAAGATATCTTGTTGAATATGGCCTTATCATTATCATCAGTCAAGGATTCAAGGTTTCCTTTTATCCATTGGCTGACACTCTTGGCCATACGGTAATCTGGATTGCTGGTTGATTCGCTTACCTGGAAAATGTAATGCTCGTCCAGGTCAACCTCGACAACATTAGGATCTAATGGCAAATGTGTTAATGTGATTTCCTCTTCAACTGTTTCATCATCTACAAGTAATGATGATTCGGAGGATTCATAACCTGTTCGTGTAACTGTCAATGTGAAAGTGTCATATTTTACATTTTCGATTAGGCATTCCCCTAACCAATTAGTGAAACCTTCATATAATTTTGCAGTATTCTTATATAATGCACATCTACAATTCTTAACCGGATTACTGTCTTCGCCATATACAGTGACTGTGACATTTCCAGTTAAAACTTCATCATTTGTCATCGGTACGCCTCCAATGTCTTTTCTAATCCATCACCCAGGAAGTCTATAGGACCAACCTTCGCATAGCCTTTTCCACGTATACCCCGCAGGACATACTCACCATAATCCGCATTGCCTTCATCGTAGTAACCAGTGATGACACTATACTGTTTATAGATCCTACTGTCTACTCGGATATTACGCCTTAGGTTACCAGTATCATAACCATGTCCTTCGTAGAGTTGGGCTTTGATATTGTTCTGTAAGGATAAGGCAATTTCATTGGTCTTTTCCTCTAATGATGCTTCAACATACTGGCCTAACAAATCATCAAGGTTCACCATCTACGATAACCTCTGTTCCTTTTCTGATTGTAAGTCAAACCTTTACTATGCTTTACACTTTGGATCTTAGCAAGCTCTGATTCCTCAGCTTCAGTATGCTTATATGCAAGTATATAATCATCAAGTAATGATTGAGCCTTATTGAACCAAACATCATATTGCACAGGCAATTCGTCACCATGATACAAAGACAATAATATGTCACTCGCTGCATAGTAGATAGCAGCAGTCCTTAAACCATTAGGCACATTAATCAAGTTATAAGTTGCAGTATAACTAGTGATTGTCTCCACTACAGTAGTGGAACCATCAGTCCCTACCAATTCTATAGTGACCTCTGGCAATGGAACATATGATTTTTTAAGGTTGCTATCTATCCAGGCAGTACTGTTATCTATTACGGTAGCGAACATCTCATCACTAATGTCATCACTAATGTCACCGAATAGGCTGTTCACTTCTTCTTTTGTACAATATGACATCCCTTATCACCTATTAGTAAAAAAAAATTTTTTATCCAGTACCGCCACCGCCACTGTTAGCGGTTTCTAATGCTTTGATACGATAGAGGATAGTTCCTGAAGTGGTCTCGGTACCGATTGCATCTTCAATATCCTTGATTCTTTTAAGGATAGTGTTAGCAGTAGATTCAGAACCGATAGCATCTTGCAAAGCCTTGATTGCAGCTGCATCTCCAGATTCAGCTTTGATAATCATTTCGTATAATTGTCTGTTAATGTCCTCTTGAGGTAATTTTAATATAGTTGGATAATTAACCATAATATTTAGCCTCCTTAAAATATAATGATTCATTAGGATAGTTTTCAGAAAACCATTCTAAAAGTTTAGATGGATTAATAGAATATTTTATCTTCTTACCATCTCTTTTAATAGCATATCTCCTTTTTCCACGAACATAACCTGCTTTAATTATCCTTGCATAATCCACATATGCAGGATTGTTTTCACCATTCACATCTGCATGATTTAAAGACAATTTCCTTTTATGCTCATCTGTGAATGGTTCTCTTTTAATACCTTTCAATCTCCCCTTATTCGCTTTACTTATTTTCAGTTTGGCTTCTTCTGTATGTTTTAGACCAGTAGAACCCTCACCACCATCAGTAAAATTAAATAAAGGATTAAAAAGTTTTATGAAAAACATTTCAAGAGTATTTAACAAATCTTCAGATTTTTCGTTTCTATTAAACACAGATAATGTCTGATAAAAGTATCTATTAGGATTATTCTGTAAAACTCTGTTAATCTGTTGCCTATTATACTGGCAAGGTTGTAAATGGTCATGGTGTCTTTTATTCCTATGAATATTACTATCCTTACCTACATAGACAACAGTATTCTTAGTTTTATCAATGTAACAGTAAATCCCACATAGATTCATTCTAAAAACTTCCTAATTAATTTATTTAACCAGTATAAGACCCGTACATTATTCCATTAGGTTCAAGGACGTTCACATTTGCTTCAGCAAACACATAGACATAACTTCTTTGTGGTTCATCAGGTTCAGTCATTTTGACGTTGATGAAACTTTGTGGTAATTGCATAAGGATTTCACTGTTTGCTTCAGGCTCTTGTTCTAACTGTGCGATAATGGAATAGTTAGGATCTGCATATTTTTCAATGGTTGCAGATGGGTTGTTCAAGTCCATTGCAAGGTAGTGAGAAGCAGCAATAGCATTGGTACCGATGTACTCAAAGTTACTGTCATCTAAAAGGTTGGATTTTGCTAAAGCGATTTTGATTTTGGTAGCATCTGCTCTTGGCAAGAAGATAGTGGTTGGAGTGAATCCAGTATCAACATCGTTCTTTACTTCCATAGCATCAATGATCTTCAATTCGTTTTCAATAACATCAATACCGGTAGAAGAATCACCGATAGCACTAATGGTTGGTGCGGATGCACCAGCACCAGAAACCAATGAACCTAAGAATGCTTTGTCATAGAAGTTAGCTAATTTAGCTACACTTTTGTTAAGGAATACTTGTAAGGTAGCATCTAATCTTCCGATGTCTGCTAAACGGGAGTTCATTTTGAACATGTAACCTTTAGGTAAGGTTGCTCCACGGTAAGCAGATGGTTCGCCGAATTTGATTTCGTTAAAGTCTAATCCATCACCAGTACTGATCACATCACCGATAACATCATCAGCATCAGTGGATACGTAATTGGTGAATTCACCAGAAACGTTTTGCACTACTGGCAATTTGTTTAATAATTTAAGAGTACCATAGACTCTTTTTTGAGCGTAAAATTCTAAGTTGTGAGTTCTGTTCTCAAAAAGTTTTGGTATAGTTTCCATACTTAAAACCTCCAATCTTTATAATATTCCGACAACAACATTGTTGTTAGTGTCTTGGTCGGATAATGCAACCATGTTGGTAGCAGTAGAACCAGATGAGCTGGATAATTTAACAGTACCATTGGAATGGAATACAAGGTATTTCTTAGCAGTAATGGATTCACTGGTTTTACCAGTTAAGGTAATGATCTTCTTAAAGATGGTTTCAATACCAACTTCACGTAATGCATCTGCAGATACTGCTGCAGCTTGGTTCATTGCAGTTCTTGGTTCACCATTGACCCATTTACCTTCGTTGTAAACAAAACCAATGAATAAACCATCGTTGTATGCTTTTACAGTCATTTCACTATCTAACTCTACAGCCGCACCTTTCGCTAATGGTGATGCAACTGAAGGACCTGAGATAGTTCCTGCTGCAGTTTGAGTTTTAACAATACTAATGTCTCCTTCTTTTGCTTTGAATGGAACAACAGGAGTTTTTCCATAATTTAAAATTTGACTCATAGTCTTAATCCTCCATTTATATTAATTTTTGAAGTAATCCACCATCTTATCCACATTCCCTTTCACTTTATGTGATCTTGGCTTAGGGTTTGTGTCAACGATTGACGGTGCGTTTTCATATAAAGATATGAACATGTCTTGGTCTGATAGGCAAAGAGCTAATGCTTTTTCACGCTGTGCAGGTATAAGCTTACCTTCACTGATGTACTTGTCCACTAATGCGTTTGCCTTGTCATTTAGTAATTCATTCACATTTGCCTGTAATGCTTTCAGTTCTTCTGCTTGCTTGAGCTTGTCATTTACTTCATCATTCAAGTTGCTTATTACATCATTGACTTCTTTATCCTTTTTGGATAATTGCTCTTCTAACTCTTTTATCTTTTTGTCACGTTCTTCTAATTCTTTCTCGAAACGTGCTTTTATCTCGTTGAACTTGTCCAAGGTATCATCATTTACTGGTTCTTGGTTTGGTTCAGGTTTTGGATCTTGTTCTGTCATATATATTCACCTCAGGGTCTAGTTTTTATTTTTTGTAAAAGTTTGCACTGCACCGGCAATTTGGATGTTGCGGTGGTAAGTATTCAGTTTCACTTATTTCATATTCGACATCTCCACCAGTAGGATTTCTTGTTGGATTATTGCAGTATAATTCTTTACATTTGTCGCATCTTGTGCTACGGCAACTTACAGTGTAATGTGTAGCCCCGCGCTCCTTTGCAATAATGTAATCACTGATAGTGGCAACACGGTTGATTTCAGTACGTGCAATTGTCTTCGCACGCTTATTCTTGATGCCCTCTATCTCTTCACTTATCCTCTTTGCCATCTTCTGCGGGTTACTGCCTTCAGGGTTATTATACTCTTCAGTTACAATACCCCTTACTCGGTTTTTGATGTCTTCGCCAACATTACTGATCAATGTGCCGACATACTCTTCAATAGTAACTCTTGTAAGCTCCCTTTGAGATGGCCTGCTGAACCGGTGATTATTGGTCTCTGCAAGTATCAATGATAACATTGTAGCATCATAACCCGTACTCTTCAATGGGTTATTGGTAGTGTATTCTTTGGTAGCTTCCAGGAATGCCTCAAGGGTATCGTTATCATACACTCCTTGTTCCAATCTGCGGATTAATTCATCGAACAATGCATCAGTGTAATTGATGCCGTTTTTGATAAGCTTTTCACGGGAGACCATTAATATCATCTAGTATGTTTGTTGTTAAGTTCTCACTATCCACTGGGGTTTCCTGGTAACTGAAATCCTCGAAAGGCATTATTGGTTCTTCATTCACATATTCCACTCCAGCCTCGGATTTGAACAGTAATGCAAGGCTTTCCTGTACAGCACTGTTCTCTGAATCTACAACACCGGAATCCATTAATGGCTTTACGATGTTGAACAGTTTTTCAATATCCCCTTTGCTGAATTTTTCAAAGCTTATGACCGGTGGCTTGACACCAGGACCATAATTGAATTGGACTATAGGATTGATGACCTGTTGCTGGAAAGTGTTGGCAATCTCTTCAAGCAAACCATCAAATACAAGTGTACCGAATTCCAATTGTGTCTGTGACTGTGCATAGGTACCGGTCTGGCTATTGTCACCAAGCAATAGGTTACCGATGAACATTCTACGGAAGATTTGGTTGTCTTTGTACTGGAGTATGCTGAAGAAAGTCTCTCCTCGGTGGGAGGATTCCAATACTCCAACATCATCTTCACTACCGATAACTAAACCGGTAGTGCTGTCGCTTATATCATCAAAAGCGGATAAGAATTCATCCCTGGATACTGGATTGTCGGTTTTACCGTACAATGTAGGGGATTCGTTCTTCTCTGCAAAGGTCATAAGCCAATCCATCACATTATCCTTGTCTTCAATGATTGGTAGGAAATCATATAATAATCCATGACCTTCCTTCTCATCATATAATGAATTATAGGAGTAAAGCAAGACTTTGTTGATTGGTATTTCAGCTTCACCATTCTTGCTTACCTGGTGGATCGCCACCAAATCCCCATTGTCATCATAGACAAAAGGATTGTTCTGCAAAGTCTTTATATGAACGGGTATCATGTCTCTTATGATTATGCGACCATCCTTGACATCAAACATTTTCTCATGTACGCTGAATCCCCATAAGATAGCACTTGTCATTTGCTTTACAATGGTAGTGATTTCGGTTTCCATCTCTTGCAGCATGTCATGGATGAAATCATAAGATTCAGTATCTTCATTAGGATTTGTCAGTATCCATTGTTTGGATGAGAGCAAGTATTTGACTATGTCGAAACCTGTAGCTACTTGTGTGTCTCGGAGTATGCTTACACCTTTCTTGTATGGTACAAAATTTTCTTTACGGTCAAAAAGACTGACATAAGCTGCTCTGTTAGACACATTTGACTTAACAGTACTATTCTTGCTCACTCGATTGAATAATCTGTTAATGTTAATATTATCAATGAAACTCATATTCTGCTCCTTCTTCTTCTTTTGCTTTTTCTATTACCGCCTGTGACAATCTGGTTAACACCTTTATCCTTCAAAAATAGGAATGCATATGAACATGCATCAACTATGTCATCATGCTCTGCACTATTAGGGAATGCCTTGAACTGTTGAATCACGGTTTCACGTAAGGCATCATCATAGATGCAGAAATGGATTTTGCCATCGTACATTGCATCGGCTAATGCTTGCGCACGGTCCGCTTTGGTACCCCATGGCATGGATTGCTTGCATTTGTACCTGGAAAGGTAATCGTTTTTCCAGACATTGAACAGTTCCTTTGCCGCTGCTCCTTTGGTACCTGTCTCTATGAGTATTGTCTTGTTCGGTCCATCCAGGTATGCGGTGTTCTGTATCTTCTTGATGTTGTCTTTCCCGTATTGGCCATGTATGAAATCTGTGAAAATGTAATGGTTCTCGCTTATCTTGTAGGCATTTACCCCGGCAGTGTAGTCTGCTTTCTTGCTGCTTGGGTTGGTGGCTTCTGTATATGCCATATCCCAACTACGACAAGTGGCTATATGGTACCTGGTATCAATGTCATGTTCCCATATGATGTTGTCAGTGTAAAAGAAGTTGCTTGTCAAGTCAAGTGGCTTCTGCTGGTAAAGGGCTTGGAACATCCTATCCCCTAATGTGGCCTGCTTGTCCAGGTAAAAATCCATGTCATAGTATTGTGGCCATAACACGTTATTGTTTTCATCAATTGCCGGGAAACTCATGAAATCGTACTTGTGAGGCTCTTCTCTTTCCAGGTATCCAATCAGGTCATTACTATTCCACCTGGTATGGAGTATTATAACCTTTGTGGAAGGACGTACACGCTGCTCTACAATAGTTGTGAACCAGCTTATTTTCTTCTCTAACAAGCTAGGGGTTGTGTCTATTGCCCCTTTATATGGATCGTCCACTAGGATTATATCTTCAGGGTGGCCGGTTATGCTCCCATTGGAACCTACTAAACGAATATGGCCTGGCTGTAGTTTGCCGTTCTTGTTGAACATGATATATGTGCTGCTTGACTTTACATTGGAGATTGTTATCCCATTGCTTAATGGGTCTCCTTCCAGTCTGCCTATAAGGTCTCTTATCTGGATACCGAATGTTTCGCTTAGGCTTGATTCGGCATTGACTACTAGAATCTTCAGTTTAGGATTCCTTAGTATCAGCCACACGGTGTATGCAATGGTAATTAAGGATGATTTACTATGTTGAGGAGGGACACTTACACATAATCTGTTCTTAGCGGAGTCATCGAAGGTTATTTCCATTATCTTGTCTGCTATCTTCTGTATGTGTGGAGCATCCACATTAACGTCGAAATTGTTTGCCACTACTGCTCTGTAAAAATAGTAAAGGTTGTTGGCAATTAGTCTATTGCTCTCTTGACTTCGACTCATTGATGAACCTCATTACATCTTCATCACTAAACAGATCATCATTAGTGTTATTGACATTCACGTCAAGTGTATTGTCTTCAAGTAAGTCTGATTGGTATTTCATAAAATCTAAACGAAGCTTTTGCAATTTGATTTTCAGATCTAGATATTTTGATTTGTCAAATTCTGGACTTTTCTTATAGTCCTCGATTTCTTGGATTAGTTTAAAGTCTTCAGTTGATTCTATGAACTTTTCAGCACGTTCATAGTTTTTTATAACTGGTTTTGTTGCTGCTTCAATGCTGATTTCAGCTTCAGCTTCTCTAGTGATTGATTCCTTAAATTTTTCATTGCTTTTTATTTTCTCTTCAATGATTCGTTTTTTCTCTTTTTCAATCAGCTTTTTTTTAGCAGCAGATTTAACATTCAATTTGTTTTTCTTATAATTGTTCAAAGCGACATAGGATATCTTTTCATTATATTCATTTAACAGATAATCTGAAACATACCTTCCACTATTACCACTCAATAAAAGGTCCACTATTTCGTTATAATGAGGGCTTAATTCTATCTTGCTTTTTGGAGGCATAATGATACACATCACTTTAATAATTTTTATGAAAACTTACCATTTTGGTAAGAAATGGTAAATCTTATGGTAAGATTACCATTAATGGTAAGTATTGCTATAGGAAGTGGTTTGCTACTATTGATAAGATGGTTGTTAATACTGGGACCCCTATACCTATGATTAGTTTGAGGTTATCCCAGTTGGTTCTTAGTTCGTTGATTTGGAGATTCAAGTCAAGGATTTTCTCGTTCAAATCATTTATTTTCCCATCCGCTGAATTTCTTTCTTCTTGCATTGTTTTCATGATGGTTGTTAGTTCTACAACGTTTAGGCTTATTAGGTCTAGTTTTTCTCGCAGGTGGTAGTAATCCTCATCTACCTCATGCAAGTGTTCCTTCTTGTTTTGGAGCTTGGTTTCTAAGGCGATTAGCCTTGCTTCTTGTTGGCAGATGTGTTCGCATTTTTCTATTTCATTACTCATTATTATTACCTGGCTTGAAAACTTTATTAAAAGGCAGAAATGGTGGGAGAGGAGGATTCATATGGATAGGCGAAAAAAAATGAAATATTTTTTTGTTTCCCTCTTCCACCATTCTTTTTTTATTGCTGTAGCTATCTTATTTAAAGGCAAAAACTGTAGAAGTTTCTATCTTATTTTCTTTGTGTAGAAGATAAGTATGAAAAAAAAGAAAAAAAGTTTCTTGGTAGAATAGGATAGAATAACCCTCTCATTGTCTTTTCCATTATGCCGATTCGCTTTTTTTTGGAAGAATATTATGAAATAAAAAAAAAGAATTTTAAAAAAACTAAAGGATTTAAAAGATAATATATAAAACGCATATGTTATTTATTTTAGAGTGACAATAGAATATCAAGAAAACATAGAATAATGGAAAATATGGAGAGGGTTATTCTATCTTATTCATATGGATCATAACTTGTTTCTCTTTTTCCGCCTATTATGTATCCGAATGTGTAGTGTTCTATGCTTGGTACTCCCTGGAGTACCAGGCCACATTTTCGGCAATAGGTTTCATCTTCTAGGTAACATAAGTCTTGACTACCACAATGTGTACACCTCAAGGGTTTTCGTTTTGCAGCAGTCAATTTATGTCACCTAAAGATTTTCATGAGAAGACTCTTAGATATAGAAATTCTTTTATTTTTATTGATTAAAACTGTATTTTTTAACTATAGCAAATTTTGAGGAGGAAAAATTTTTTATAAAGTATCCTCTACACTTATTACATTACCCACTAGCCACATTACTTAGTGTAATCCTTCATATAGCTATGCTTCTGGAAATAATCACATAACCTGCTGATGATCAAGCTGAAGATTTCCTCATCTACACCAAACTCCTTGCAGACTTTATAGTTCCAGGTTCGGCGTTTCGGTGTTTCCAGTTTTTTTATGTAGAAACAGATGCATGTTATTATTGTTTCACAGCTTGCCTTTCTGTGCAATTCTTTCAATGGTACGTTTTTGATGATCCATATGCATCTGTCCCGGTCTCCTTCATGAAGTCCTAGTTCTTCGCATACATACTTGCATGTTCTGATTTTTCCTGCAAGTCTCCATTCCTTGTTGCCGTAGTCCATTTTCAAACGTTGGCTGGTGAATGATTCTCCAGGCTGCTT
>Ga0265301_10002866_pt1 | contig 19161 bp, 27 predicted proteins | sample AusTroGonzalo_MG_2_FD_193488 | JGI IMG/M metagenome (GOLD analysis project Ga0265301, IMG submission 193488) | Bovine rumen microbial communities from tropical cattle in Woodstock, Queensland, Australia - Gonzalo_04 | ecosystem: Host-associated > Mammals > Digestive system > Stomach > Rumen ... | reverse complement strand
CGCCTGGCGCGGGGTTCGCCGGTCGCGCGGTCTCGCCGACGCGCCCACGCTGTGCTGCAACTCGCGCGGCGGCGTGCTGCGCCCGCAAAATTTGCAGCGGTGGTGGGACGCGAATTGTGGACGTTTCATGTGCGCTGGCTTCACCACGCATCAATTGCGGCACAGCAACCTCTCGATGGTCGCGCGGCACATGTCGCCGTTCGACCTGCAGCGGTATGCGGGGTGGTCTTCGCTCGCCCCCGCGCGCATCTACGTCCACGACGACCTCGACGCGGTCTCGCGCGCCGTCGCGTGCGCGTGGGGCGCTTGACTGCACCATTTCTGCACCAGAAGCAGCGCAGGCCAGGCGCGTTGCACGTCTGACCTGCGACAATTTCTGGTCGGGTGGACAAGATTTGAACTTGCGACCCGCTTACGGGCGGTATTTCGCGGCCGTTTCACACGTTACCACACGCGCTTTCCCGCGTCCACGGAGCACGTAAGTGCATCGGATGCACCGGGATTGCACCATCTATCACTATGATTTCATCCCAACCTTCGGAGCAAGTCGGCGGTTCCAACCTTCGTGCATGATACGGTATCGAGCTGTTGTGTTCCCCCTCGCGCATCATGCATACCTCTTTTGGCGTGTCGATAAAGATGCAGACTTTGCGCTTCGCGTTCGGGCATTCCGACAATAGCAATAGGCGTGATTTGCGCGTCGTGTAAAGTCCCTCGATGCATTCATCATCGACGGTTGCCAGCAGTTCGACGTATGAATCGTGGTTGCCAATGTAATCATCTGCGTGTATAACGTTTGAGAACCGTTGAGAATAGGTTGTTTTTCCTGCGTTGGGAATACCCATCACCAGGCGCATCTAGATTGTCACCGTGTCATCAGAGTACACGAAAACTGTCTTAATTTTTGCATCGTTTGTAGCTAAGACAGCCATATTCTTAAGCTGTGTGTTGGAGCCGCCAGATGTGTCTGACACATAAGCCTTCTCACTGGTCATATTGTAATCAGATAATGCGATGTGAATATACGGTTCTTCGCCTTCCTCGACGTATGAGTCCCAATATGCGCCGAGTACGCAGAATTGTGATTGATATGTTTTATCGTAAAGTTCATTTGCGCCATACGCCATGATGTTGAACGGCTCCCCATCGGCGACCTTGGCGGCTATGCCAGAATAGGAACCGCTCTCAATGGTCGCGGAAGTCACGGCGTTCAATTGCGCGTTGTCGAATTTGATTACCATATCGTATGCCATAGTCTCTACCTCCACTGTAACAGTCGAATATGCCTTTCCTTCTGGTGCCGTGTACGTCCCGTTCTCCGTGACGCTCAACGGCTCCACGGTGATGGACGAGCCGCCGCCGATGTGGTTGCCGAGCAACCTCACAGCATCCTCGATGGTGCGCCCCTGCGCCTGGTCGCTGCCGGCAAGCGCGTCGTTCAGCGCGTCAACCGCGCCCGTGATTGTCCCCGATGTGTCAGCCGTGCCGCCCTGGGCAACTGCAATTTCATTGAAAGCCGATGCAATGGTCATGATTAGCCTTTCTCTAGTCTTTGCCCCACATGCCTAGCATTTTCACGCAGTTGTGGGATACGTCCGATTCTTAATGCAACTCACGATTAGCCGTAATGACAAATACCTGCTCAAAAGTGGCGTCGCTGCAATTCGCGGCCGTGAAATTTTGCGTTCGCGTTTACGGTCGAAACTATGCCGTTATCGGTGTTTTGGCGCAATTTCACACGTTTTTTAGCTTTACCACGCAATGTCACAAATAGTGGGCAGTTTTCGTGAATTACCACGCCACGCTGATTTGCCCCTTGCGGGAATTGGAACCCGTGAACTCCAATACCAGGCATTGCGGACGTGATGTTATCTGTGGTGTCAGTAGTCCCGACAGCGAATATCCCCCCGCTTTGAGCCAACTACAGGCGCACAGAGATATGACGTGATGGAAACTCACCCTGTTCTGCTCGTTGAACCGTATCCGCGACGGCATGAGAACGTCGGGAGTGTGAGTGTGCGCCGTAATCACAGCGTCTACCCCTTCCACAATCGAAACGAAGTTCTTTCGCTTGTTAAGAGATTTGCCGTGAGTCACCATCAGCGCGTAGTGGCTCTTGGTCTTGCCGCGCACTAGGTTGATTCTCACGAACGCCATGTTTGGACGGTAGATTTCGGGTTTGCGGATTAGGCACATGACCTGATACAGCGGGTCTAGGTCTACTTCCTTTTTAGATCGTCGCTCGTGGTTGCCGCCGACGCACGCGAGAATCTTGTCTGCCACTGGCTCCAGCATCTTCGCCGCATATTCGACTTGCGCGGAAGGTGGCATTGTCTCCAGGTAGACGTTGGAAACGCTAGACTTGACGGCATTGTTCAGCAGGTCACCCGCAATTACCAGGTAATCATCATCGGTAAGGCCGTTTAGGAACTTCTGCAAACCGTCTACATCCGCGCTGGGTGAGCCGATGTGAACGTCTGCAATCGCCCAGACCCTTATCGTGCGCCCTGGCAGATGGTGGACGATGGGTACGAAGTCGTCAATCATAGGCATCACAGCAAGTCTTGAATATTCACGCCGTATATGTCCAACACGTATGAGCCGTTGATGGAGCCCGAACTCGAAGAATTGTAACGCTGGTAGATGGTGAACGTGATTTTGTTGGGATTGCTCGACGTGTCCAGGGTAGCCGCGTTGATGTAAACGCCGTATGGCGTGGTTCCAGAGCGCATTTGAAGCGTGCCGCTAGAATTGAGCTTCCAATGCTGCGTGGATGTTGCCAGTGATGTTGCGGTTTTGGTGGTAAGCGTCGATGTAGCCGAAAAGTTCACGATTCGCACGGTTGCCACATGCCGCCCGTTGGTGTGTGGTGAGGTATGGCAGATAGCAACCAGAAAATCATAGTCTTTGTAATCCGTTGCCGTCACGGCGAGCGTTTGCCCCGTGTCCGTCGCGGATGTGCTCGACGTGGATATAGTGCCGAGCGACTTCGTGGCAATCTTGGTGAACCTGTCGGTACCGCCGCCCGAGCTCGTGCCTTGCGTGCGGACTCCCGCTGACGTGTAGAAATACTTGCCGCTCGCCACGTCGGATGCAGCCGCCGTCGTGTCGGTAACGTCCACGAAGCTGGCAGTCCCCCCGCCCGTCTTGGGCAACGTCACGGAGGGCACCGCGCTGTAAGACGCGCCGAGCAATGTTATGTTCTGCGACATGGTGCCTCCTTACGAAATGGACAGCACCTTCGTGGTCGCGTCCTGGCTGATGGTGGGCATGGACAGCGACCCGCTCACGCCCAGGATTGTCTTGCCCGTCAGGATGTTGCCGCTCACGCAGTCGGTCACGCCGCCGAGCGAGACCGTGCCGCCAGACGTGTACCCTGCGGGGATGGTGTACGTGCCGGCTTTCGTGCTGATGGTGCCGCCCGTCGCGCCGTTGTTGGTCATGCTGCCAGTGTCCTGGCCGCTCGTGCCGATGAACTTCTTGCCGCTCAGCACGTTGCCTGCGGCCACGTCGCACTCGCTCGCGTCGTAGAACTTCGCCGTGCCGCCGCCGCTCTTCGGGATGTCCACCTCGGGACAGTTGGCATACGTCACCGAGTTGATGACTACCGATGGATGTGCCATGTTTGCTCCTTAACTAACTGTGATGGTCGAGCCGTTCCACGTTATCAGCCCGTAGTTGCTCGGTATCGGATTGACGGTGATGTCCCCGAGCAGCTTGTGGAAAGCCGTGGGGAGAACCTGCGCCGACGATGACGGCGTGACCTCGTACGCGCCCTCGTACGGCGCGCCCGCCGCGTCGAAACGCTCGCCGAGCGTCAGGCCGAGGTCGTCCACCTCGTCCACGTGCATCGGCGCGTCGCCGTCGGGCTCGACGTGCAGGGCGATGCGGATGTCACTCACGAATCACACCTTCCTCCAAAATGCGCTTCACGGGGATGCTGCCGATGCACGTGGCGATTGCCACAGCTCCATCATCTTGCACGGCGCGAATCTGCACCTCGCACTCCTTGCCGCTGCGCATGGACAGCGTGTCCTCCTGCGTCAAGTTGGTGGACACGTGCGTCACGGTCTGCTGCTCGACCGTCTCGGTTTCGAGCGTTATGTCGTCGCCCTGCTTGACGATCACGTTGTTGCCGACCTTGAACGCGAGATGCACCGCCATGCCCGTCAGGTCGGCATCGACAGTCGCCGTGATTGTCGGCGTCGTGCCCCGCCTCATGACTGCATCCTCTTCGCGGCGTCGTCGTTGACGGCCTTGGCCAGCTTCGCGTAGTCCACGTTGCCGGCTTGCGCCTTGTCGAGCTTGCCGTTCATGGCCTTTACCTCATCGGCCAGTTCCTCGACCTTCTTGTAAAGGCCGACCACGCAGTTGTACATGTTGCCCTGGGGCGCGGTGTTCTCCCAGTTGTAGCCCCAGACATCCTCGGGTGATGCCATGTCGTCCTCCATTTCATCGGATACTGCCCACACGAACTCCTGCCACGTCCTGCCGAACTCGGAGAAGTAGCCGTCGGGGTCGGTGTGGTCGCTGTACGTGTCCCATACTTGGTTCGCCAGGTTGTGCGATATGAGCCTGTCGATGCCCCATCCCTGCGATTCGAGATACCATGCGGCGAACTCTATAGCTGTTCGCCACACCTTCTCGAAGTCCGCCTGGTTGGTCGCGTGGCACAGCTCGATGCCCACGCTCCACGAGTTTGCCGCGCCGCCGACGTGCCAGCAGGCGAGGTTGTCGGGCGTCGTGTGGTACACCTTGCCCGTCCAGTCGCACACGTAGTGCGCTTCGCCATGTTGGTTGCCGCTAGACCAGTAGCTCACGTGGTCGAGCGCGGTCGCGCCAGGGTTGGCGGTCTCGTGAATCACCAGGTACTGCGGGACGTTCGCACCGCGCCCCCAGAACACGAACTTGTCAATCAGCTCCATCGTTCCTCCGTCCCAGCTCGGCCATGATTGGTGACAACACCGCCATGACGAGCGCGACGATCAACGCACGGCTCGACGGGTCGAACACGACGTAGCCGACCAGCAGGTCGATGTTGGCGATGATGACGCCGATGATGCCCTGGAAGATGGTGCGCAGCAGCCTGTACTTCGCTTCGTTGGATGTCAGGAACTCGTTCACTCCGTGCCCCCTATCTTGATTTCGTGGACGTCGGACTGCAGGTGCTCCACGTCCGACTCCAGCTTGTACGTGCGCTCGATGAGGTTGTTGTGCTTGTCCACGCGGTCGGAGAGCATGTCCAGCTTCGTCTCCAGGCGAGCGATGCTGTCGGCGTACTTGCGCTCGCGCTCGTCTGCTGCCCTTTTCACTGCCATGTACGCGCCGAAGATCGCCACCAATGCCGAGACTATGGGACTTATTAGCGTTGTCCATTCCATGTTTGCCCCCTAGAGTAGATACGTGAACCCGACGGTGTATACCGTCGATGCCGACAATGCAGACCTTGCGACGAGCTGAACATCGCCGGCAGTGGTGATGCGCCCCGTGTTGTTTTGCGAACCGCCGCACGCGAAGGACAGCGGACGTTTGCCCGATGCGATTGTGCCAAGTGATATAGACGCGCCAGCAGACACGGCAGAAGCGGGCTGGAATCTCAATTCGAGCATCGCAACGTTGCCCCATTGCGAATAGGTAGCAGCCGTGATGGGGTAGTTCGTGGATTGCGTCGCTGTCTGCGTGATTATGCTCGCCGTGGTGTTTACCGTGTCCACGGTCGGCATATCGCCGCCCTTGGTAGCCACAGCACGCGCCGCTCCGTTCGTGATTGCCACAAAAACGATATCGCCAACACCTGCTATGCAATACGCTTCACATGGGGTTGTGCTTGACGAACCGCCCAGCTTGACGTTCAGGGTGTTGCCAGATACTGATTCGACTTTTCCGAGAGTAGTCCACGTGTCGGGCGATTTCGCGTCGAAGCCGAACGCCGCCGCGAAGGATTCCATCGTCACCATGCGGCACCCCCGTCCGTGCTAATCGTCAGCGTGTTCGGCACGAACCGCCGCAGCTTCGTCTCGCACTGCGTGGACGGAGACAAGTCGATGGTCATGTCCGTCACGTTGCCCCTCCACGTCGTGCCGCTGTAGTCGATTTGTATCGCGTCGTTCGGCTGCATGACGATGTAGGCGTGCGTGAAGGTCACCTTCTCGATTTCGCTCGCGTTGTCGATTAGACGCTGCTCGGCGATTGCCTTCAGCGCGGTGATTCGGTCGGATTGCAGCAGGCCGTCCAGCTCGTCCACCGATTCCACCATCGTGACCTCGCGCCCGCCGCGTGATGCCAGGGATGCACGCGAGCCGTAGTCCATGGATGCTGATGCCCACAGGCACTCGTCATCGGTCTGGTAATACACGCGCACGACGTTGGGCGTCTCGTACCAGTCGTTCGCGAGCCCGACTTCTGGCAGCATTATCGACTGCGAGTCGTCGGCGAACGATTGCGTCACGGGACGCGATTCGGGAGCCACGTAGGGCACCATCATCACGGTGCCGTATGGGTCGGGGTAACATGCCTGGAAGTTCGCGGTGGACAGAAGCCAGTTGATGACCGTTATGTACGAGTCATCCGGCTCGAACGTGTGCGCCGATTTCGTCACGGTGCCGTTCGAGGTCGGCTCGTTCGTCTTGAGGTTGAACGACTTGACCAGCTCGTTCGCCTTATCCACGCAGTTGACGCCCGCCGCGATCGTGTACGGCGCGCCCAGCTTCTTGTCGAGTATGGTGGACAGCGTTGACGCGCCCGTGACCGAGCCACGCTCGATGAGGGCGTCCCCGTCGCGGTAGTAGACCACGTCGCCCACGGTGACGAAGTACGTCCCCAGCGGCACCGACTCCGAATCGCCGTGGTCGTCGGTGAACGAGTAGTAGATGCGCACGAGGTCGGTGGTATCCGGCTGCGTGCCGCCCTCGAAGTCGAACGTGCAGCTCGACTTCAGGTCGGTGAACGCGCTCAGCTCCACGCGCCCGCCCGTGATGTTGCCATACGTCTCGAACTCGCCGAGGTGGTCTGGCATCCCAGGTGCCCACCTCACGCGCTTGTAGGTGTAAGACTCGCCTGCCCTGTTGCCGCGCCACTCGGTCATACGGCATCACCCTCGATGCGGGTAATCTCCAAGTTGACCGTGCCGATTCTCGTGATGCTCGTGTACTTCGGCGTGTTGGTAATCTCGAAGTCGGCCCAGAAGACCTTACCGTCCACGGACTTGTAGACGCCCCTGCCGCCGTCGTGCATCAATTCTATGAAGCCGTTGCTCCACGAGTCCATGTCCACGACGGTGAACGTGATGTTGTGCGACTCGTCCAGGGCGGTGCCGTCGTATGACACGGGGTACTCGCGCCCGACGTAGTGGACGCGCTTCTTCTGAGGTCGGGTGAGCTTGTAGCTGCCCGTGGGATTCCACTCTGCCCATGCGGATTTCGCGCCGCCGTCCCAGATGGCGAACCACCTGTCAGTGACTATCTTGTTCGTGAACTCCTTGACGTAGAACGCGCCCGAGTTGGCGAACGTGACCACCTGGTAGGTGTACGACTTGTTCAGCGGCGCGTACTTGTCCACGAAGGTCGAGGGATTGGTCAGCCCCGTCGCAAGCTGCACGCGGCTGTCCCCGTCCACTCGGTAGAGGTCTGCGGACGTGGCGTTCGTGCTGCCCGTCGCGTTGTCCCATCCGACTGTCAGCGACGTGTAGCCCGTCTGCGCGTCGTTCGTTATCGCCAGCGTGCCGTGACGCGGCGCGGCCATCGAGACCGCCTGCGTCGTGTACGCCGATGCCGTGAGCGTCGTGGACGAGGTCACGTCGAACAGGAACATGTACGTCTTGCCCGTCTCGGGCAGGAACTCGGCGGTCGTGATGGAGCCTGACAGGCCAGACAGCCACTCCGAGTATTTCATGCCGACGATTGAGCCGCCGCTCATCTCGTAGACTTTCAGCGTGCCCTCGGCGAACGAGCCGTTGTCGTCCGTGAAGGTTATCGCGTAGTTGATGGGCATGTCCGTGATGGTCGCGGACGGTGCCGTGACGGTCACGGTCGGCGCGTCGTAGACGGAGAACGTGGACTCGCTGTAGAACAGCTCCCACGACTGCGTGAACGCGCCGTACTTGACCTGTGCGCTCCACACGTACTCGCCCTCGGGCAGCGTGATGGTCTTGGTGGTTGCAGACGACGATTCCTCGACGGTCGTCCACGTGTCCGCGCTGGTCAGCTTGTAGCGCAGCCTGTACGCGACCTGGTTGGTACGCTCTGCCCACTCGAACGTGACGGACGCGCTGCCGCTGGTGGACTGGATTACCTCGCCAGACGCGGGCTTTATAGGTGTTGCCATGTCTCCCCCTTACGCATATTGAGCGCGGGTTCTCGCCGCGAACGCCGTGAGCTGGCGCATGAAGTCCTCGGGGTCTTGCGTCACGACGGTCATGTTCTCCACGGTGATGCCGCCGCCCATCTCGTCGGCGATGGCTTCCGCGAAGTCCTGCAGCAGCTCGCCGCGCTGCGGCAGAATCATCTCGGCCCCGTTCTCGCCCGCGCCGATGAGCGTCGCCCCGTCCACAAAGCCGCCCTTGGCGTACCAGTCGACGGAGAACTCGGGCGCGCGGCCCTGCCCGCCGATGCCCCACGGAAACTCGCCGCCGTAGATGTTGAAGTGCGGCAGCGCGATGTGCGGCAGCGAGAAGTCCAGGCCGTCGAAGATCCCCTGGATGGTGGACAGCGCGTCGGATATGAACCGCTGCGCCGCGCCTATCGGGTCTTCCATCGCGGCCTTTATGCCGTCGAAGATGCCGCCGATGAACGACACGAGCGGCTCGAGCGAGCGCACCGCCGCGTCGATGGTGTCGATGGCCAGCCCGATTGCCGCCGAGATTGCCGGCCACACGAAGTCCACCACACCCTTTATCGCCTTCATCGCTCCGTCGACAATGGACGTGATTATCGGCCACGCGGTCTGGATGATTTTCGTGACCACGTTCATCACACTGCTGATGAGCTGCTGGATGTGCGGCCACACCTGCGTCATGAACGCGTCCACGGCCTGCATGGCTGTCTCGATGATGTTCTCGATGACTGGCCACGCGGTCTCGATTATGCCCTGGATTACGCTTATCGCGCCCTCGATGGTCTGCTGGATCGCGCCGCACGTGTCGTCGAATATCGCGTTGACCTGCCCGCCGATTTCATCGCCCAGTATGGCGTTGATGGTCGGCGCGACAGTTGCAGGCAGAAGCCTGAACACGTCGACGATCGCGCCAGGCAGACCCGTGAACAGGTTGACCACGAGCGTGCCGATGCGCGGGATGACGTTGCGCATCACGTCGCCGACGCTGTCGAGCAGCTGCTCGCCGAGCGCGCCAAGGTCGGCGTTCTCGTCGAACACGCCCGTGAGGAAGTTCTGCCACGAACCCTGCAGCTTCGTTATCGAGCCGCTGATTGTCTCGGTCGCTTCCTTCGACGTGGTGCCCGCGATGCCCATCTGCTCCTGCATGACGTGTATCGCCTCGATGACGTCGTTGTAGTTGTCGATGCTGAACTCGACGCCCGCGATCGCGGACGCGTCGGCTAGCAGCCGCTCCATCTCGGTCTTGGTGCCGCCGTAGCCCAGCTTGAGGTTGTCCAGCATCGTGTAGTTCTGCTTGGCGAAGCCCTGGTACGCCGTCGTGATGGACTCCATGGACGTGCCCATCTTGTTGGCGTTGTCGGACATGTCGCGCATCGCCATGTCGGCGTATGCCGCCGCCTTCTCGGTGTCGCCGCCGAGGCCCTGCAGCAGCGACGCGCTGAAGCTCGTCACCTGCTCCATGTACTCGTTGGCGCTCAATCCCGCGGTGCGGTACGCCGCCGCCGCGTTCTGCTGGACGATGCTCGCCGACTCCTTGAACAGAGTCTCCACGCCGCCCACGAGCTGCTCGTAGTCGGCGAAGTTGTCGAACGCGTTCGAGAACACGTCCGCGACGCTGCCCGCGATGGTGGACAGCGCGCCCGATATCAGGTTGCCCGCCGCAACGGAGAACGCGGTGCCGAAGCCGCTGCCGATGCCCTTGCCGGACTGCTCAAGCTGCTGCGCGGCGTTGTCGTCCATCTGCGCTGATATCTTGACGTACCCGTTGCCGACTTCCTGCCCTGCTGCCATGTTCACCCCCTGGCCTGTGTCCTCGGTTTTCTAAGCTCTGCCATCAGCTCGTCCACGCCCATCGTGCGGGCGGTCAGCTTGCGCATCTTGCCGCGCGTCATCCACGACGGCCCGACCATCTTCGGCTGCGGGCCGCGAGAGCGCCTGTCGGCCATGCCGTAGCGCATCATCGTGAAGTGGTTGACCAGGAGCGCGAGCAGGATGTCCGTGCGCGTCCACCCCGCGTCGGGGTCTAGCGCGGCGTACAGCGCCGACTCGCCCTGCGGCATGTGAGCGGCAAGCGCCGCGACGTGCGCCGCGGTGTGCGCCCCGCGCATCGCATGGTCGAGGTCGATGCCGTAGTGCCGCTGCAGGTCTGCGCGAAGCTCGTCCTCGTAGTCGAACGCGTGGACGAGGAAGCCTAGTTTTTTGGTGCGGCTTCCGCGATGATGGCCGCCACGACCTCCATCACCTTGGCGATGGGGGCCGAGCCGCCGCCCGCGATGTCCACGAGCTGCTCCTCGGTCAGGCCGCTGACCAGCCCCGCGTAGGCGATTGCAGCGTCCAGCTTCGCCATGGCGTCGGCTTCTTCGTCGGCCATGACTCGCATCAGCTTGAACGCGTCCCAGGACGCCGCCGCTTCCCTGTCGATGTTGAGGTCGGCGGGGACGATTGCCCCCGCCTTGTTGCTATCGCTCATGCTTCCCCTAGCTGGTCTGGCCGCTCGGCGTGATGGCGGTGTACTCGTACATCGTGTAGCCGTTGCTGTCGGCGATCGCGTTGAACGTCAGCGTGCGCCCGTCCACCTGCGTGCCGTCGAGGGTGGCCGCGCCGCGCTCGACGAGCTGGAAGGTGCCCGTGTAACGCTTGACGATGCCCTCGCGCGGGGTCGTCTCGATGACGATGCACACGGGCTCGAGCGTCTTGCCGTGGTGCTTCGCGGCGATGGTGTTGGTCGCGGTGGTCACGGCGTTGTCTCCCCACATCAGCTTCGCCACGTCGGCGTTGCACTGGATGGGCATGAACGCCACGGACTCTGTGTACTCGGTCGTGACGTTGTAGACCTCGGTGCGGCCCTCCCACGCGCGGATGGCGGTGGAGTTGGCGGACTCGCTGATCTGCACGCCCGCGTCGGACGTGAAGCCCAGCAGCTTCCACGTGCCGGCGAGCGACGTGGTCGCGTCGGTCGGCAGCGTGGTGCCCTTCGGAGCCACCCAGATCGCGCCTGTAGCTGCAGCCGCGCCGATGGTGACTTCGGAGCTGTTCATAGTAGCCATTGGCTACCTCCTTAATCTGTCAAAATGGCGGCGCAGTCGTACACGGTCTGGTAGCGCGGGCACCTCGTGTCCTCGTCCCAGAACGGATACGGGCCGCTGTTTACGTTTAACTTCGTGACGCCGCGCGGCCTGGACTCGCACATGAGCGCGTCGCGTATCTCGATGGCCATCTGCTCTGCGTCGGCCTCGGTCGCCGCCCACGTCTGCACGGCGATGGTCGGGTGGTCGACCATGTCCACGGTGCCGCCGCCCGTGCGCTCCACGGTGACGAACGGGGGCGCCGCGTCCCTCGCGGGGTACGTGCTCGCCGCGTGACCTTCGTCTGAAAGCCACTCGACGAACGATTGCGTTACGGAGTACATTCCCTCCCCCTTACAGCGATTTCAGAAGCGTGTTGTGCAGCGTGTTGTCCTTCATCGCCGCGTAGTTGAGCGGGTGGACGATGCCGACGGGCGCGTTGATGCCCTCGCGCGTGCGGAAGCGCCGCGTGGAGCCGCCGTACTTGGCCTGTGTGCCGCCGACCGCGGGCGACTTGTGGTCGCGGTGGTAGTAGCCGGTCTTGAAGCCTGCGCCGAGCGAGTTGGCCATCGCGTCGACCTGGTCGCGCTTCTGCATGACGAGGCGGTACGCGCCGTCGGACTCGAGCGCGACCTTCTTGAGCTTGCGCTGGTCGATGTGAATCTCCACGTCAGCCATGTGTCACCTCGCACTCGACGGGCAGGTTCCACGGCGTCGGCGTGTCCGCGGCGATGTAGGGCTTCGGGTCGCCTATCACGCGGCACGTGCACGACCACGGAGCGGGCAGCACCACGTCGCAACCCTCGAGCGCGCCTGCGTAGCCGCGCGGGAAGTGCAGCGTGTAGTCCACGTGGACTCCCTCGGGGCGCGAAGCCTCGAGGTCTTGCGTGCCGCCAGGTGCCACGAGCACGTTGCCGACGGACTCGCCAGTCATGCCGTACACGGCGTTGTTGAACCTGTCGGTGCCGCTCTCGTAGGGCCGCATCACGGTAACGTCCACGCCGCTAATCATGGCAGCACCCGCAGCCGTATCGGTGGATTTCGGGCTCGATGCTCCCGATGTATCCCGACGTGATGCCGAGCATCCGCTTCTCCAGCTTGGTCAGGTACATGTCGCCGCTCGGGTTGGCGTATGACCATGACTGCGAGTACGGCCCCGCGGTCATGGACGACTGCGACAGCCCGAACGAGTCGGACTCGCCAGCCGCCATGGCGCGTATCACCATATTGCAGGTGACGACCTTGGCCTTCTCGTCCCAGTCCTCGCTGCACTCGCAGTTGTCCACCGCGACCGCGTCGATGATTGCCGTGGCATCGGAGATGAGCGCGGCGGCTTTCGCCTGCTCGGTTGCAGACAAGGTGCGCCAGCGAACCTCGATATCATTCACGGTCGCGTACATCCGCGCCCCCTCTCAAAAGGTCGGGGCGAGCCGAGACCCGCCCCTGGTCGGTGTCCACTTAGGCGGTCTCGCCCGTGGCGCCCTCGGCTGCGATCTGGAAGAACGCGTCGTCGTCGGCCACGACGAAGCTGGCCTCGATCTCGGCGCGAACCGCGAAGCAATTCCGCTGCCACAGGTGGATGAGCCCGCTGTTGCCGTCGTTGAGCGTGGCGTTGTCGGAGAAGTCGATGTTGATGCCGTCGACGATGCCGTAGAACGCCTTGCTCCAGTCGCCTGCGATGCAGCCGCTGATGGCTGCGCACGGCACGACGTCGGCGCCGTAGATGCGGCCGAGGCGGCCGTCCTGGATGTTCTCGATGAACAGCGGCATGCCCAGGCCGTTGACGGCGGTCTGGATCTCGGCTTCGGCGAGAGCGGACGCGGCGATGCCGTTCATGCGGTAGCCGTCGGCGGCGATTGCCTTGATGCCGTTCTGCAGCTTGGCGGCGAAGTCGGCGCCGCTGGAGATGGTCTGCGCGTTGACCAGCGAGTCGAAGCCGGTGAGGGCAGACTGCGTGAATGCCTGGGTGTCGAACGCCTTGGCGATTGCGCCGGGCAGGCGGCCGATGAGGGCGTCGTACAGTGCCGGCATGTCGCGGCGGAACTCGTTGGAGAAGACCTCGATGACGGCGAACTTCTTGGGCACCATGTTCTTGGTGGAGAAGGTGCTGTTGCTGACGGGCTTCTCGCATGCCTCGTTGACGATGGACACGGTCGGGTCGCCCGTGATGACCGGGATGGCCAGGCCACGGCCGGGCAGGTAGATGCGCTGCGCCAGCTTCATGACGGCGGACTCGGCAATTGCGCCCTGGATTACGACGTCGCTGACTTCCTTGGGCAGCGACAGTCCGGAGGTGCCGCGGTTGATGTCCACGGCGGTGGTGGAAAATGCCATGATGGTTCCTTTCGGTTACTTGAACGTCTGCTCGGCGAAGGCAACGAACGCGTCGCGCGGGTCGGCCTTGCCGCCGTCTCGCACGATTCGCGCGGGGATGCTCGAGCCGATCGCGTGGACGGGCTGCTGCACCTCGCGGAAGACCTCGCAGAACCGCTCCATCGCGTCTGCGTCTGCGCAGAACTCGAGCAGCTGGACGGGCACGGCGTGCTTCGCCGCGATCTCCCGCGCGTCGGCCAGGCGCTTCTGCTCGGCCTTCATCTCGGCCAGCTCCGCCTCGGCCTTCTCGGCGCGGGCGTTCGCCTTCTCCTGCTCGGTCATCTGCGCTTCCTTCAGCTTGGCGAGCTCGTCCTCGGCGGCCTTGCCCTTCTTGGCAAGCGCCTCCCACTTGCGCGCCTCCGCCTTCCAGTCGGTTTTCGCCTTGGCTTCGCCCTGCGGCTCTTCCTCGGTGGTGACTTCCTGAACTTGTTCTTCGGCCATTTCTGACCTCCTTTCGCCCCTGCGGGCATAAAAAAACGCCCCTGCGGGCGTTGTGGTGCGCTCTAAGCCGCCATTCCCTGCGGACTGGCATGCTTAGGCGTTCGGACTATCTAAACGCCTAAGAAAGCGTTTAAACCGTTACTATTTGGCGGAACATGTGCCCGCACTGCACGCGGGTGTCCACGAAGAGCCTCACGTCCGCGTGCTTGCACTGCTCGCAGAAGTAGAGGTCTTCGGACAGCATCTTGCCGTTGCCGTAGTCCACCCACTTGTAGTACGGGTACGATATCCGCCTGAACACGTCGGTGCGGATGAGCGCGCAGCCCATGCCGCCGCCGTGGATGCGCTCGAGGTACGTGCCGGCGGCTCGCAGCGCCGCAAGCTCGTCACCCGTGTACTGCATCGTGTAGTTCAGCTCGCCGCGCTTGCAGACGTTCGTCTTCAGCGTGTCCTCGTTGTTCTTGTTGCGGTGCGCGTAGTAACCGAGCACCACGTCCACGCCGTCGGCGAGCATGTTGACAAGCGCGTCGCTCGGCAGCGTCACGTCGTTGTCCACGAACAGCAGGTAGTCGGTGGACAGCTCGAGCGCCCGCTGCGCGATGTTGTTGCGCGCCGTCGGGCAGTCGTAGCCGCGGACGAACTCGAACAGCACGTCGTTGCCGCCCTTGTCCATGTCCCACAGCGCCTTGAAGGTGTCGGGGTAGATGGACTCGAACGTCGGTATCGCTGTCAGGATGCTAGGCATAGGCGATCTCGCTCCACGGCTTGTCGCGGTACAGCTTCAAATACTCGCGCCGCGGCAGGTTCGGGTTGGTCTCCCAGTCCATGTAGCCGACGTAGTGCTGGATGGCGGGGTCGTCCGTGTAGCCGCACGCGCGGTTCTCGTTGAACCTCACGGGGATGTCGGTGGACAGCCCGCGCTGCTGGCCCAGGATGTTCAGCGCGTCCTGCTCGACACACCACAGGTGCTTGCGGTTGATGAGGTCGACCAGCTGCGCCTGCGCATCGTCCTCGCGCATCTTGGCGAGGTTGAACATGCACACGCCGACGTTCTGGTAGTGGCCCGAGTTGTACGGGTCGTAGCCAGACAGCGACTCCCAGCACGCCGCGAACCACTTGCCCGTCAGGTCGATGTCCCACAGCGGCGATATGTCGTCGAGCACCACCGTGTCCACGTCGAGCGACAGCACCCTGTCCACGTCGGGCAGCAGCTCGCAGTAGCACGCCCGCGCCAGCACCATCTTCGTGAAGTGCGTGTCGGCGTTCTTGCTGCCTGGCGGGAAGGTGCGCTCGACGAAGTCGTGGACGTTCATCACGGTCACGCAGTCGGGCATGTCGTACGGGAAGTCATCGTCCTCGATTAGCAGCCAGATATGGTCGATGCGCGTGTGCGACAGCAGCGACTTGACCGCCCAAACTATCTGCTCGTACAGGTTGCGCGTCCCCGCGTAAACGACGTGCTTCTCCATGTCCACCCCCTAGTGCATCCCAGGATGCCGATATCGCATCACGATTGCGGTCTCGTTTGCGTTCTGCCACGGCACGTCGGTCAGCCCCGCGTCCACCTTCGCTCGGTGCTCGGCCTTGGCCTGGCGCACCCGCTCGGCAAGTTCCTCGGGGTATTCCTCGATGCCGCGGGCGTTGGCTATGCGCTCGTCGTCGGCGTCGTAGTAGATTTCCTTGTAGCGTTTCAGCTTCGCGTAGCCGTCGATTTCCTCGGGGTCTGCGAAGTACACCGCCACGCAGTCGCAGTTGCGGTGGTAGTCGCCGCCGTGCCGCGAGGTCTTCGCCGACTTCTCGGTGAGGTACCACGCTCCCTGGCTCGCCAGCATCAGGCACCACGCGCACGTGTCGCCAACGGGCACCCTCGCCCATTTGCCTGGCGCCAGGCCGCGCTCGTAGTCGCGCCACAGGTTCGCCGTGCCGGTGCGGCGTATCGACTCCTGTATCTGGTTCGACAGGAACTCGTTGAACACCGACTTGACGTCACCGCCAGACTTCGCCACGGTGTTGGCGCGCTCGCGTATGCCCGCGTCGTCCACGTCGGGCAGGTAGGCTTCGTCTGCGCCGATTCCCGCCAGCTCTGCGCACAGGTCATACCACTGCGCGCCAAGTTCCTCGCCGAGGTAGCTGAACTTCATCGCCACCTGCGTGGCCGCATCCACGACCTCGTCCACGGTCATGCCCTCGTAGACGTACTCCATGAACTCGTCGATGGCGGCCTGCTTGAGCTGGTCGGTCACGTGGCCGAACGACTGTATCTGCTCGTAGTTAGGCGCGGGCATTGTTCAGCAGCCCCGCGAGCGAGAACGACGCGCCGTTGCGCCTTATCTCGTTCTCGACCTTCTTGCGCATGTCCTCGGTAAAACCGATTTGCTCCCAGAACGTGTCGGTGCCAGCGAATCCCGGCACGACCGACGCGATCTTTATCATGGCGTCCGTCTGGCTCACGATGCTCGGCATCGCGGGGTTCTTGAAGTTGACGGTGAAGTCGGCGTCCACCTCGTCGAGCGCCGCGCCAGTTTCCTCGGCCATGGCCATCAGCGCGAGCGTCCGCAGCGACTCGCGCGCCCCGTCGTCGAAGTCCTGGCACTCGATAATCAGCGGCTCGTTCGCGGCGTAGATGGCCTCGGCGCTGGCTGGCTGGTCGTGGATGACGCCCAGCGTGCTAATCGGCACGTTAGTCTCACCAGAAAATCGAGCGGCAAGATTGCGCATATAGTCCACATGCGGCTGCATGGAACCCTGCGGGAGCTGGCCGAACTCTGGCAAGTCATTATTTTCATCGCGTCCAACGGCGAAGATGTTGCCAATATATGCCTCCCATTTCGTGGTCTGCTCGAACGCGTCGCGGTCTGCGCCCAGCAGGTACTTCTGCGGGCTCGTGAAGAACTCGGCGCTGATTTCGGTGCGCAGCGCCTCGCGCACGGCGCTGTCCGTGATGGACATGACCGCGCGGGTGATGCGCGACTGGCCGAACGGCTTGAGGAAGGTCGGGCGGTACGTGAAGGCAACCATAGTCGGTCTGCCCACCGATATCTGCTCGTACTCCCAGTCCCAGTACGTCAGCCCCGTGTCGAACGTGCGCACGATGGCGTCGGGCGCGTGCAGCGTGACCATCGCGGGCCTGCCGTCCACGAACGCGTCGATGACGATGCCGTAGGCGATGCGCCCCGCTATGTCGTCCCAGCGCGCCGCGGCGTTCTCGGCGCTGTAGAAGTCCACGAACGCCTTGCCGTCCTTCTTCGTCGCGGTGGCGAAGCAGCACGAGTGGATGAGCGTGGACTCCACGGCCTGCCTGAACTTCAGCGACAGGCGCGAGCGCGCCGATATGCCGTCGAGCACGGCCTGCGTGGACTCGTCGGCGGCGCCGAAGCCGTCGAAGCGGCAGCGCACCGCCATCGCGTCGACCGCCTTCTGCGGCCAGCCCACGACGGTCTCGACGTTGAGCAGCGTCGGCGGGATGCTGATGCCGAAGTCCTTGAGGACGTTCTTGCCGTTGTAGTAGCGCATGCGCAGCGCGTTGCGGTACAGCTTCTCGTGCCACAGGCCGAGCGCGTCCACTATCATCGCGCGGTATTCCTCGGGCATGTCCGCGCCGAACTGCGGCATCTGGAAGTCGGCACCGACGTAGGGGTGCCAGTGGTTCGGATGAATCAAAACACGACCGCCTTTCTCCCAGGCTTCCGTTTGGTTGTCATTGCACCGCGGTATGCGAGCGCGCACGCCTCCACGAGCGTCGCGTCGGCCCCGTCCACGGACGCGAAGCCGAATCCCCCAGAATTGCCGATGCGCCGCCGCGCGGTCTGGCATGCCGACGCGTCGAGCGCGGGCTGGCCGTAGTGCGTCACCTGGCGCTCGCGCACGGCGTTGACGAACGCGCTGTTAGCCGCTATCACGTCGGCCGTCGACGGGCGCACGATGACGTTGCGCGGCACGCCACGCTCGAGCAGCAGGTCGTTGAGCGCCTGGGCGTTCGCCTGGCCGTCCACGACGATCTGCGCGGCCTTCTGCCACCGCTCGGCGAGGCTGTCCACGAACCACGACAGGCCGCCGCCCATGCTGCGGCTGTCCACCACGTAGGCGAACGGCGGGCCGTCGTCGTGCTTGTGGCATGCGGCGAGCGTGCCGACCGCGCCGTCTGGCGAGAACTTCACGGCGTAGACCACCGTGCCGCCCTCGCGCGGGTCGTCCACCTTGCAGGCGGCCCACTCGGCGGGGTCGATGACGTGCTCGATTTGCTCTTCCATCGTCTTTGACCACCACCCGAGCCGCTCGCGGGCGAACGTGTCGGCGTCCATCTGCTCGCACTCGCTCTCGATGGTGGACTCCTGTATCAGTATTCCCAGCGACGGGTTGGTGTCGTACCAGCGCGACCTGTCCCTCACGTCGCCTATCTCGTCCACCGACCACTCGAACCACGCCATGCGCTCGGTCTCGCCGTCCAGGGCGCGCTTGCGTATGTCGCGGAAGACGTAGCAGTCGCTCTTCGCCGTCGGCGGCGTTGACACGTAGATGACCTGCGGGTCGCTCGATGCCGATATCGCCGGCAGGAACGACGCCTGGCTGTCGGCGTCCAGCTCCAGCGCCTCGTCGAAGATGAGCAGGTCGCCGTGCTGTCCACGGCCCCCGTTGCGCGTGCGCGCCAGGAACTTCATGCGCGCGCCGTTGTTGAGTATCACCTGCTCGCGGCCCAGGGCCGTCTTTATGTCCTTGACGTACTTGCGCAGCTTCTTCTGGTCGAAGAACGCCGCTATGCTCTCGAAGGTCTCGGTCGAGGTCTTCTGGAGGTGGCTCGTGTAGATTATCTCCTCGCCGTGGACTATCATGCCGTAGGTGCAGCGCGGCACGACCAGCCCGAGCGTCTTGCCGTTCTGGCGCGCCACGGAGCCGCCGCACGTCTGCGCAGCCCACCTGCCGAGCGCGTTGCGCGACAGCCAGCCGCGCATTA